>Ga0209755_10002858_pt1 | contig 22671 bp, 17 predicted proteins | sample TergutCo191P1_FD_187301 | JGI IMG/M metagenome (GOLD analysis project Ga0209755, IMG submission 187301) | Cornitermes sp. P1 segment gut microbial communities from Petit-Saut dam, French Guiana - Co191P1 (SPAdes) (version 2) | ecosystem: Host-associated > Arthropoda: Insects > Digestive system... | reverse complement strand
AAGAAATTTCCTGCAAATCCTGAGGTTTATGATCAAATTGATATTCATGGAACTGGTTATAATACAATATCCTTGGTTAAGGAAGCAGTCAGATTGAAAAATGAAGCATTAAGAAAAAGAGAGCCATATATTGAAGTTTGGTGTGTTTTTGATAAGGATGATTTTCCATTTGTAAATGTTAGAGACGCTATTGTCCTTGCAAATGAAAATCAAATAAAATGTGCTTATTCCATTGAAGCTTTTGAATTATGGTATATGCTGCATTTTAATTTTTATGACTCTGCTTTATCAAGGAAACAATATAAAGAAAAACTTTCTCAATTATTAGAAAAGAAATATCAAAAAAATGATGATGGGATGTACAAACTGTTAAGCCGTCGGCAGAGTACAGCAATACACAATGCCAGAAGGCTTTACATGCAACAGTATAAAAAGCCATTTACAGAAAGGAACCCGCTAACAACCGTGTTTTGGCTGGTTGAGCGATTGTTACCGTAAAATTTTGCAGCCAAGACCGGGAATCGAACCCGGGACCTGCGCTTTACGAGAGCGCCGCTCTACCGACTGAGCCATCTTGGCGGGTTTTACTGGGATGCCGCGAAGACGGCTGCTTCACGGACACTGCCATACTGTTCAGTATACCAGTTATTATATCCGTGATTCAAGGCAAGTGCTGTTTAGTTAAAAGACAGTTCAACAGCGCCTGCCGCCCTGATTCGCAGAGGCGTTACAGAACCGGCGCCGAAAACTGTTTCAATGCAGGCGCGGTATTCTTCCATTTTGTCAACCGGAAGATACGCCTGAATTGTGCCGGCGAAGCCGCCGCCGTGGACGCGGCACGCGCCTGTTACGCCTGCGCCGCGTATAAAATCCCTGGTAAGCGCAAGCGCTGTTGTAATGCCCTGACTCGCGGGATTCTTCGATGAATATACATTCTGCAAAAGCTCCCAGGACGAGTCTCCGGATTCATTGACCAGTTCAAGAAAACGGCAAAACACGGCTTTCTTTTCCGTTTCCGTGCGCGCGTTTTCCATTTCCCGCATATAGCCTGTCATTGCGTCCACGCGCCTGTTTTCCTCAAAGAAGTGAAGTGAGCGCAGCAAAGCCCTGTCTCCAAGTGTCTTTCTAATATGGGCGGCGCGGGAGAGGATTGCTTCTTTATCAAGTTCCCGAAGAACAGACTTGCCGAATAATGCCGCGGCCGCTTTCATTTCTGCCGGTATTGACGCGTAATCAGGAGTTAAATCCGCATGGCTGCCGCCCGTGTTTACCACGCAAAGAGCGTAGCCCGCGGTTATGGGGTTAAAACTGATTTGCCCCACCTTTGGGTATGCGCTGTCCGCGAAGTCGATTGCTACAGCGCCGCCTGACGAACATGCCGCCTGATCCATTAAACCGCATGGTTTTCCGAAATAGGCGTTTTCCGCGTATTGCCCGATTTGCGCGATTTCCAGCGAACCGCGTTTACCGCCGCAGTACAGCGAATCGAAAACGCGGCATATCAGCACTTCCACAGCCGCTGATGACGAGAGACCGGAACCCGGAAACACGGCGGACTGCGCGTTAGCTGTAAATCCGCCGACAGCGCAGCCGCGGTTTTCTCCGTTAATTCCGCGAGTTAAACCGGCAGCAATTCCCCTGACAATCGCTTCTGTTGTTCCGGCTTCTTCGGGTTTCGGATCCAAATCGGGCTTCCCGTTTGAATCTGTCAGTTTTACTTTTACATCGGGGAAGCCCGTGGAGCGGAAGAAAACAATGTTGTCGCTTCTTTCCCGCGCAATTGCCGCGCAGTCCATCTGAATTGACGCCGCCAGCACCTTGCCGCGGTTATGATCCGTATGGTTGCCCGCAAGCTCCGTCCTTCCCGGAGCCGTAAAAACGCGGTATTTTCCGGATGCGAAGGAAAGCTCCTCCCTCGGGAAATTTTTGCTGGAAAGCTCACTGGCTAATTTCGAATAACGCAGACGCGCCGCTTCAATCCCGTCTTCTCCATAAAGCCCGCGGAATATTTCTTCCGCGCGTTTGGAATTTAATTCTTCCAGGAGATCATTTTTTATCATGATTTGGTTTCTTCCGCTTTAATATATATCGAATAATAGTCAATAAAAGATATAATCGAGAAAATAACGGAAATAATAAAGATAATAATAGCGCCGATCTTAAAATACGGAAAAAGGAAGGTAAAAATATCCAGACGCTGAACGCTGGCGGTTAATAGGGCGGCTCCTCCGGCGATTATGTAAGTCACTGTTTTGATTTTTCCGCCTAAACGCGCGCCCAGAGTGATGCCTTTTCTCTGCATCAGGTTTCTGATGAACAGGATGCTGAATTCCCTGTAAATTACCAGCAAAAACAGGAACGCGGGGAAAATACCGTCAATTACAAAACAGAGGAAACATGTTATTTGCATGAGCGTATCCGCGAAAGGATCAAAAAATTTCCCCAAATCGCTTATTTCGTTGTATTTACGGGCGGCCATTCCGTCCAGCAGGTCTGTAATTTCGGAAATGATAAAAATTAGCCAAAGCGCGGGAACGGTACATTTAATAACGGTGACTGGCAATGAAGGAATTGTAACCGGCAGCAAATAGACAATGAAAAAAACGGGAGCAAGAATAATCCGCGAGAAAGTTAATTTGTTTGCGAGGGTCATTATTAATTTTCTCTTTAAAGGTTAAATGTGTCAATCAGGAATTTATTGGGGATAGAGCTGGATTTGCCCGCTTCAATGACGTATACTTCAGCATGGATGAAAAACGGCTTGTTTGGCATGAAGAAGAGAGAAAGCGGGTTTTTGATTGTAATATTTTTTCAATTTGGGAGTTATATTGCAAATCACCGGATATAAAACCTGAAAGTGATGAGACGCATGTTTTCACTGTTCTTAATGCCAAAGACTGGGCAATTGTTATACCGGTAATTAATGATTCAAAAGAGAAAAAATTTGTTATGGTGCGTCAATGGCGGCATGGTTCAAAGAGCTTAAGCCTGGAGTTTCCCGGAGGTGTTTTAGAAGACGGGGAAAGCCCTCAGGATGCCGCTGTCAGGGAATTGAAAGAAGAAACCGGCTATTTCCCCGGAAAAATTTCCAAAATCGGGGAGTTTTCTCCCAATCCGGCGATAATGTCAAACAGAGTCCATTTCTTTCTTGCCGAGGATCTTAAACAAACTGACAGACAGGACCTGGATGATGATGAATATGTTGAAGTCGTGCTGATGGACAGCCGGGATGTGATTAAGGGCATGGGGAAACCTCCGTACGTTCACGCGCTGATGGGTACCGCCCTGGCCCTGTATCACAATACCTTATAATCAGTATTTCCTGTTTGGCTCCCACATGCCTTCTCTGGTTTCTCCCCTGATGCTTGGGATATCCAGTATTATGCCTGGCTCAATCAGATTTGGATTTTTTGGATACGGCAATTTCGCCTTATTGGCTTCGTACAGTTCTTTCCATTTCCAGGAATCTCCGTATACGCCCGGGTAACCGGCTATGTTCCAAAAGCAGTCTTTACTGGAAGCCCATGACCTGATTGTAAACTGGCTTGGCAGTTTGCCTGATGATTCCAGCGGTAAAGGTTTACCTGCCTGAACCGCCGCCATTATCGCTATTGATCTTTTTGACGACGCGATTGAATCGCTCCATTCCTCATCGGATTGCGCTTTCAGTCCGGCGTTATAATATTCTTTACCTTTGGCGTAATCATTCGGATATTTACCGGCGATCTTGTTGGAATCGGCCCAGTCAATAAGACGCTTTGCCTCGGCGATCAATTGATCCGCCACATACTCATCGGAAAGCGCGGCATAACGAATTGCTTCTTCCGCAAAACCTGATGAAGCGTCGTAATCGCCGAAATCGTACGTATCCTGAGCCAGTTTCGCAAAGCGAAGACTTTCAAGGTAAAATTCATTGTTTTGAATTCCCTGCGGAATTTCCTGTTCTTCACTGTTGACTTCAAATCCGGCAATGAACGTCAGGTGTTTATACGGCGGCATTATCTGCCCGTTATGTTGAAAATCCTGCGCAAAAACGGATCCTGCCAATAAAAATAACACTAATAATACCAGAGTCAGTTTGCGGTTCATCTTGAACCTCCTTCAATAATTCTTTCAGCCTCAGCGGCTGTTCCAACGCTTTCTTCAATTTTTTCACCGGCCAGCCTAATCATTTCCACCGCTCTTTTGCGTTTCTCTTCCGTTTCTTTTCCGGCGATCACAAAGAGAGCTTCAGCGTCAATATAAAGAAGCGCCGCTTCCTCAAACTTTTCCGCATTCTGATTTTCTTCCGCCTGGTTGAAAATATCGTCAGCTTCGCGGAACGAGTCGCGGACGGCAATATTCACTTTATTGGCTAAAGCCTGATCCCTTTCGGCTGCCGCTGATTTGCTTCGCCCGGCAGAATAAACCGGCCAGCCGTTTTTTAATATTAAGTCGTACCGAAGCATGGCTTCTTCCGCGTTTTCCGCTGTTGCTATCTTGTCTTCGGCTTCGTAATTGTCCAGCGCTATGTCCGCTATTTCATCCGCTTTATCAAAATTTTCCTCGTCATATTGAACAAAACCGCGGTCGATTATTTCCTGCCGTGTCAGGTAAACATCTGCGCCTAACTGCAGAAGTTCGTACTCGCTTAACGCTTCGGCGGCCGTGTCTCTGGCGGCGTAGTAATCCTCAGCTTCGTACTGATCGAAGGCTTTAAGGGCTATATCATCCGCTTTTTTCAGGTATTCGGGATAATCTGCGGCAAGTCCCGTGGCAATCAGGTTGTCTCTTGCGGACATTATTTCATCTTCCCTTGCCTGGGCATAAAGCGGGATTGTTTTTTTGAATAGCTCGCTATAGACATCCGCGAGAGCGCTAAGCGCGGTTTCCGTTTTTTGCGATCCATCGTTATATGCGGTTTCCGCCGATTCCCAATCGCTGGGGAAATATGTCGGGCTTTCAAAATCTATTGCCTGTTTTCGGGTTTCCTCCACACGTTCGGAAGGCGTTTTTTCCGGTTTTATTTCCTGAGTTGACGCATAGGGAACATTTATCAGTGAAACCATAACTGATAAAAAAACCGCCGTAAGGACACTTTTTTTCATTGACCGCTCCTTTTGGAAACTGGTATTTCTAATTTATTAGTAGATTATAAAGGGGTTTGGCCAGTTTAGCAAGAATAATTTTTTTAACGCGGTTTTTTGGCTGAATTTGGGCTTTTTTGTGTTAATTTTTTTTGCTCTGTCTCCAAATTAATAATATATTAAGCTCTTGCAATTATGTCTTTGTTGGGTAATTATTCCATATAATGGGGTATTCTGTATGGATGAGATAAAATTTAATATTGTCAAACATTTTGGGGTCATTTCTTCCGAAAAAGGCGCATGGAAGAAGGAATTAAATTTGGTATCCTGGAATGACAGGGCTCCAAAACTTGACATCAGGGACTGGGCGCCCGGGCATGAGAAAATGGGTAAAGGCATTACTCTGACCGAGGGAGAGGCGGCGCAGTTGGCTGAATTGCTCGTTTCCGCGCTGGCAAAGCCGGAAAAGCCGGAAAATTAGAGCTTTGGCTCCAAAGGCTCTTTTTCCTTTAGTTTAAATTTTTTTATATTTAGCTATTGCGAATAATTAAATAATTTGGTATAAAAAGGCAGGTACGGATATGTGCCAAAATCCATTAAAAAATGCCGGAAATTCCGGTAATTAAGTTAAGAGGAGAAAGTTTATGGCAAAACAGTTGATGTTCAACGAAGAAGCCCGGCGCAAGCTGCTTTCCGGGGTTGAGCAGATCTCAAAGGCCGTTAAGGTAACACTCGGCCCCAAAGGTCGTAATGTCCTTCTGGACAAAAAATTCGGTGCTCCTACGGTAACAAAAGACGGAGTTTCTGTAGCGAAGGAAGTGGAACTTGCCGATCCCTTTGAAAACATGGGAGCTCAGCTTCTGAAAGAGGTCGCGACAAAGACAAATGATGTGGCAGGTGACGGAACCACAACCGCCACGGTACTTGCTTATTCACTGGTTAAGGAAGGACTTAAAGCCGTTACAGCGGGTATGACCCCTCTCGAACTCAAAAGAGGTATCGACAAAGCGGTCGAAATTGCGGTTGACGAAATCAAGAAAAATTCCAAACCGATTAAAGACAAGGAAGAAATCTCCCATGTCGCCTCTGTTTCCGCGAACAACGACAGCGAAATCGGCAACACAATCGCGGACGCAATGGAAAAAGTCGGAAAAGACGGTGTTATCACTGTTGAAGAATCCAAAACAATGGACACTTCTATCGAATTTGTCGAAGGTATGCAGTTTGACCGCGGCTATATTTCCGCGTATTTCGTAACAGACCGCGACACCATGACCAGCGTTTATGAAGATGTTTTCATTCTTATCCACGACAAGAAAGTTTCAAGCATGAAAGACATGCTCCCGCTTTTGGAAAAAGTAGCCCAGAGCGGCAAGCCCCTGCTCATCATCGCGGAAGACTGCGACGGCGAAGCGCTTTCCACACTGGTTGTAAACAGCCTTCGCGGAACGCTTCGCACATGCGCGGTTAAAGCTCCCGGTTTCGGCGACCGCAGAAAAGCAATGCTGGAAGACATCGCCATTTTAACAGGCGGCGAAGTTATTTCCGAAGAACTCGGTCTCAAACTTGAGAACACCGACATTTCTCAGCTTGGCAAGGCGAAAACAGTTAAGGTCGATAAAGACAACACCACGATTATTAACGGCGCGGGCAAGCAGAAAGACATTCAGGACAGAATCGCCCAGATTAAAGCCCAGATCGAAGACACCACAAGCGATTACGACCGTGAAAAATTGCAAGAAAGGCTTGCGAAGTTAGCGGGCGGCGTCGCGGTTATCAATGTAGGCGCGGCGACAGAAGTCGAACTCAAAGAAAAGAAACACCGCGTGGAAGACGCGCTTTCAGCAACACGCGCCGCAATTGACGAAGGAATCGTTCCCGGCGGCGCAATCGCCCTTATTCAGGCGGCTCTGGCGCTGGACAAGGCCGACATGAGCGGCCTTACCGATGATGAAAAAGTCGGTTTTAAAATTGTTAAACGCGCTCTTGAAGAGCCGATTCGCCAGATTGCGGAAAACGCCTGCGTAGACGCCGCGATGATCGCGGATCGCGCGAAGAACGAAAAGAAAGGCATGGGTTTTGACGCCGCAAAAATGGAATGGGTTGACATGCTCAAGGCCGGTATCATTGACCCGGCGAAAGTTACCCGCTCCGCTTTACAGAACGCGGCGTCTATCGCCAGCTTATTGCTCACCACCGAATGCGCCATTACGGACATTCCCGAAAAGAAGGATGCTCCGGCAATGCCCGGCGGCGGAATGGGCGGAATGGGTGGTATGGATTATTAAAACCGCTTTGCGATTTTTAAAAAAAGGCTGCCTGAGGGCAGCCTTTTTTATGCCTGACAGCTATTGGGATTGAAATACTGGAACAGAGCTAGAATTTATCTATCGCCTCGGCCAGTTTTGCCTCTTCCCCGCCGGACATTTCTCCCGGAAGGATAACAGGCTGCTCCTGTGCCGGCGGCAGCAAAAAACCCGCTTCCAAAAATTTATTAAACAGCGTTTCCCATTCCTGCGGAGAGGATTTTTCCTTTAGTACCAGGTAAATTCCGCTGCGCCGCCAGCGGTTGTTTCGCAGAGCTTTGGCAATGCGCGGTAATTTTGGCTTTCCGCGCTGCGGAGAAGCGAGAATGTCATAAATACTACGCGCGGCTGACGCGAGTACGATTGGCGAAAGAGTGTCGCCAGGCGGCAGCTTTAAATCCAGTCCGTTTTTTACAGCGGCAACAAATAAACCAAGCGGCATCCCGCCGCGCCAGTTTTGAATGCCGGGTATGACAGGAACAAGAAGCGGAGCGTCATTAACGGCAAACGGATCGGACGGATCGGCGTAAGGCCGCCATAAATTAATATCTGCGTGTTCTGTAATCAATGCCGGTTCCGGCGGCGGCGCGGCATAGAGACGGAAGGAGCGGTCCGGGAAAAGGAGCGACAGGGCTTTAATCAGGCGTCCTTCCGTAAAATGGGGGAAAGGGGCGTACAGTCCGCGTTCCGCCGCGTTTTTTATTTCGCGTAACAGATTTGCCGGAGTGTGTCCCAATACCGCCGCGCCGCAGTTCAGCCAGAGATCTGTCAAACGCCGGCCGTCTTTTGTGTAGAGGCGGTAACCCCGCGCGCGCAGAACAGTCGGCAGTCTGCATATAAATTTGCCGTTATCCATGTCTGTCATTTAATAATCATCTCCGACTTTTTCATAGGCTCTTCCCTGATACTCGCTTAAAAAGCGCTTTTCCTGTCCCGAATCGAAACGGACGCGCACAATTGGCCCGTCCTCGCTGTCCCTGATTTCCATGACCGCGCCGTAACCGTGATCGTCGTGAAAGATACGCTGTCCCTTCTTCCAGCCCGCGCGTTCTTCCAGCTCCGCGTTAGCTGCAATATTTCCGGGCGCGGATGTTTTTTGCAAATTGAAGGGATTAAACGTTCTTCCGTTTCCGTATTGTTCAATCCGCAGAAAATTTCTGTCTACTTCGCGCAGAAAAAGAGACGGCTGCGCCGGCATTGTCCTTCCGTACATCCGCCTCTCTTCGCAGGTTGTCAGATACAGCTCGTCCATCGCGCGGGTCGCGCCGACATAAAAAAGCCTGCGCTCTTCTTCCAGCTCTTCGCCTTTTTTATCATCACGCGGAAAAATGCCGTGCTCAAGCCCGGTCATTATGACACGCCTGAATTCCAGCCCTTTTGTGTTGTGAAAGGTAATCAGCGTAACCGAATTCTGAATGTCGCCGGATTTATCCGCGTTCTTGTAATCATCCATGGAACGGTCAAGTTCGATGTTCTCCAGAAACTCAAGAAGCCCCTCGCGGCTCCGCTTGTAATCGCTTGCGGCGTTAAGCAGTTCCTGCAAATTGCTGATTTTTGAATTTCCCGAGTATTCATCCTGTGTCCTGTGATATTCGGCGAGCCCCGATTCATTAATTAAAAATTCAACGCAGACGGAAAGCCCCTCGCCGGATTTTAATTTATCATATTTTTTTTCTGTCTGCCGCAAAGACTTTTGCCGGGGTTTTCTATTTTTCTTCCGCCCGGGAGAGTCCACATCGTTTATTCCGGCGTCATCTTCCAGCAGCTTTTTTGCGTCTTCTATCACTTTGTAAAATTCATCCAGTCCTTTTCTCGCCTTTTTGGAAATATCTAAATCTCTTTCCTTCGATTTCTGATCTTTTCCCGCTTCACCGAGATCAATGCCGTTAGCAACAGCCGCTTCGACAATTTTATCTACAGATACCGGGCCGACTCCTCTCGTTGGTTTGTTCACAACGCGCCGGAACGCGACCTCGTCACGCGGGTTAACAAGGAACGACAGAAGGGCGAGCGCGTCTTTTATTTCTTCCCTTTCATAAAATTTGAGAGAGCCGACCACGCGGTACGGGATTCCCCTTCGCAGAAATGTTGTTTCAAATCCAAGGGACTGCGCGTTTGTGCGGTAGAGGATCGCCCAGTCTGACCATGCGGCCTGTTTTTTATTGACCGAGTTTAAAATGTTGTCCGCGCAGAACGCCGTTTCATCATCTTGATTTCTCAGATAGGCAAGCACAGGCAGAGGGCCGTCTCCCTTCTCGGCGCGAAGCGTTTTTCCAAGGCGGCCGTGGTTGTAATCCACTACCGAGGACGCGGCTTTTAAAATGGGAGAGGTGGAGCGGTAATTGCGTTCAAGGCGGATTATATCGGCGTCTGAAAAACGGTCAGGAAACTCAAGTATGTTTTTCACTTCCGCGCCCCGGAAGCGGTAGATTGACTGGTCGTCATCGCCGACTACGCACACATAGGTGTCTTCTCCGCAAAGTTCCTTTAAAAGCCGGAATTGCGCGACATTCGCGTCCTGGTACTCGTCCACCATTATTACCGAAAATCGCTCATGGAAACGCCGCGCGACTTCCGGCTGGCCGCGGAGAATCTCCACCGGCTTTTTAATCAGGTCGCCGAAATCGACATTGCCTATCTGCGACATTCTCTCTTCGTAACGCGCGTAAATGTCGCGGAATTTTTTTCTGCTGTCGATTACGGCAAGTTCCGGGTTTTCCGGAGAAAGAAAATAGTCTTTCGCGCGGGAGATATTGTACGCGTACTCTTTAATTTCCGCTTTCGGCGCGTTCTCCATTATTGTGGATAGCAGGGAAATAACGTCATCGTCATCGTAAATGACAAACCCCGAATCAAGACCGGCAAGCTTTCCGTTGCGCCTTAAAAACCACGCGCCGAATGAGTGAAAGGTGCGCAGCATGGCTTGTGCGGCGCGTTCTTCGATCTGCCTCGCCCGTTGCTCCATTTCTCTTGCCGCCTTGTTGGTGAATGTCACCGCCAATATTGAGCGCGGATCCATACCCTTTTCCCTGATTAACCACGCGATTTTTGTGGTTATTACCCTGGTTTTCCCTGAACCCGCTCCCGCAAGTATCAAAAGAGGTTTCCCCGTGTGCAGTACAGCCTGTTTTTGTTCAGGGTTAAGAGGTTCAAGATAGGAAAGTTCCGCGTCCGGCTTGGCTGTCTGCATACTTTATTGTAACAGAAAGGCGGCGGAAAGAGGAGTTATCCATTACACTGTCCACACTACATCTAGCGTGTTTATTGTAGTATTACGCTGTATGTAGCGTAGAAAACGTTCATTTTTTTCAAAATTCTTCCAAAATACTTGGATATTTCCAAAAAATAGTATATATTAACTGTATATGAAAAGAAAAATAATTTTAATAGCAATAATGCTATGTATGGGTTTCCTGGTTTTTGCCCAGGATCGGAATACCCGCTACATCGCGGTGCAGAAAACGCCTCTTAAAGAGGCCGCCGGTTTTCTCTCCAAAGATATTGGAAATCTTTCGCTGGGAGATACAGTGACATTAATCCGTGACAATGGCAAATGGAGTCAGGTAAAATCCGGGAATTTGACCGGTTTTGTGCCATCTGCCGACCTTAGCACACGCCGAGTTTTAGCGTCAAGTTCCTCCAATGTTACCGCTTCCGAAGTCGCTCTTGCTGGAAAGGGATTTTCCCCGGCAATGGAAATGGAGTATAGAAGGAACGGACTTGATTTCTCCGCGGTTGATTCAATGGAAAAGATAAATATTTCTACGGATGAACTGGTTAAATTTGTGAACGACGGCCGCCTGGCAAAGGGGGAATAAATGAAAAAATTACCGGCATTTCTGTTAATTGCAGTTTGTTTCCTGGCACAGCCGGTTTTTGTCCGGGGACAGACGTTTCCAGGTTCATCTGACGATGATTTTACTCTTGTTGACGCGTATTACCTTGGACGCGCTGTCGCGGCCAATATTCTGGCTTCTTACAGGCCGTATACCGGCAATCCTGAGGCAACCGCGTATCTGAACCGTATCTGCCAGACCCTTGTTATAAATTCGTCTCTTCCGCCCGCGTTTAACGGTTACCATGTAATGATTTTGAACAGTAATGAATTTAACGCCTTTGCCACAACAGGCGGGCATATTTTTGTTACCAAAAAGCTGGTTGAATCCGCAAGCTCGGAAGATATGCTCGCGGCTGTTATCGCCCATGAACTTGCCCATATCGCGAAAAGACACAGTATTATAATTATCAATGAAATGAGATTAACCGCCGAAATGTCTTCAATAGCGAACCGCGCTTCCGAAATGTCAGGCGTGTCAAAATCCGTCTCGCTTTTCCGTGATTCAATTTCAGCGTCAATGGATACACTGATGAAAAACGGGTATTCCCAGAATCAGGAATTCGAAGCCGATATGGAAGCGATTGTCATTCTTCGCAAGGCTGGTTATGATCCAAACGCGCTTTTAGATATGCTCAAGCTGCTGCAGCAGCAGCAAGGCGGCCAGAGCGGCGGCTTGTTTTCTACCCATCCCAGTCCGATACAGCGTATTGCGATGGTTCAAAGCCTGCAATTCCGGGCTTCGGATACCCGCCAGTACAGGGTATCGCGCTTTAACGGCATGAAATTTTAAGTTTTTTGATTATAGCCGCTTTTCTCCGCATTTCCCCAATGCTTGATCTTTGCGGTGTAGTGGCATATCATTAAAGTAAAATGAGTGAAAATTCCGGAGATAATAACAATAAAAATAAAGGAGGGCCGCAGTTTCCTTTTGGAGGGCCCAATTTTCCCGATTTAAAACCGTTCGGAGGATGGAAATTCCTCATTATCTATGTGGTTATCCTTATAATCGGGATGAGTTTGTTTAATTTTGTTTTTTTAAACAAAATGAATCCGGCGATTGATTTTTCCGAATTTAAAGCGCGTATCTCCTCCGGTGAAATAAAACGCGTTGAATTGACAGATTCATATTTTACCGGCTACACAAATATTTCAAAGCGCGAAATCCCAGGCAGCCGTTTTTCCCGTTCTCCTTACGGGGCTGTGCAGGAAAGAGTGTACCGTACTGTTTCCATTTACGATCCTGAATTTATCAGGCTGATGGATGAAAAGAACGTCGCTTACGGCGCGGTCTCTCGGGAAGGGAACGCGGTGCTCAATTTTATATTCAGCTGGGTACTGCCGATTGCCTTCTTTATTTTCATCTGGCGGTTTCTGTTAAAACGGCTGGGCAATATGGGCGGCAATGTGCTTTCCATAGGACAGAACCGCGCCGTGATTGTCGCGGAAGGCGATATAATTACACGCTTCAGCGATGTCGCCGGGGTGGACGAAGCCAAGGAAGAGCTTGTTGAAGTTGTCGATTTTCTTAAAAGTTCCCAAAAATATAAAGAGATTGGCGGAAAGATTCCAAAAGGAGTGCTCCTTGTAGGTCCTCCGGGAACGGGTAAAACCCTGCTCGCGAGGGCAGTGGCGGGTGAAGCCGGCGTTTCCTTTTTCCGCATGAGCGGCGCGGATTTTGTCGAGATGTTTGTCGGCGTCGGCGCTGCCCGCGTAAGGGATCTTTTTAAACAGGCAAGGAGCAAAGCTCCCTGCATAATTTTTATTGACGAGCTGGACGCCATCGGCAAGAGCAGGGTTAACAATATCGCGGGCGGCAATGACGAAAGAGAGCAGACGCTTAACCAGCTTCTAGTGGAAATGGACGGTTTTGACGGCACCAGCGGCCTGATTATCCTTGCCGCCACAAACCGTCCCGATGTTCTGGATCCCGCGCTTTTGCGCCCCGGACGTTTTGACCGCCAGGTGCTTGTAGACAGGCCCGATTTAAAAGGGCGCGAGGCTATTTTAAGGATTCATTCCAAACCTGTAAGGCTGGACCCTACAGTAGACCTGGAAATTGTGGCGCGTGTAACATCCGGTTTTTCCGGGGCGGATTTGGCGAATATTGTAAACGAAGCCGCGCTTTTGGCGGTAAGAGCGGGGCGGAAAGTTGTTATACAGCGCGATTTTGACGAAGCCATCGAAAAGACCGTCGCCGGCCTTCAGAAAAAAACCAGGGTGATTAAACAGGAAGAAAGAAGGCTGACCGCCTACCACGAAGCGGGACATGCCATGATCGCCGCGTTTACACCTAACGCGGACCCTGTTCAGAAAATTTCCATTATTCCGCGCGGATACGCGCTTGGCTATACTCTTCAGCTTCCTCTGGAAGACCGCTATACCGTTACGCGATCTGACCTTCTTGGGCGGATAGACATTCTGCTCGGCGGGCGCATTGCCGAAGAGATGATTTCCGGTGAATATTCCACCGGAGCTGCCAACGATTTAACCAAGGCGACGGACATCGCCCGCAAAATGATAACCGATTACGGGATGAGCGAACGGTTTAAACATGTCGCGCTGACGTCGCGGGGCATGAGCATGACCGGGCAGGAGAGGCATGATCCGTCCTTCCAGCGCGAATACGCCGAAAGCACACAGCAGTATGTCGATGAGGAAATCGCCCGCGTTATCGAGGTTGAGTACGCCAAAGCGAAGAAAATTCTGGAAGACCGGCGGGACATTCTGGATAACGTGTCCGCGGCGCTGCTCGAAAAAGAAACGCTTGACGAAAAGGAATTTAAGGCGCTGCTTGGCGAGGGAATATCTCTTACAGCATAAGCGGTTTTATTTTTGCCCTATCTGGACTTGGTTTTTACCATGTAATGTTCCGTTAAATCGGCGACCATTTTCTGAAGTGAATCATTAAAATCTTTTACATACATAATAACGTCGTTGTTGCTGATATTTTCGGGCAGAAAAAACTGATATGGCTCTACACCTAACGCAATGGACAGTTTTGCCAGGGTTTTTGTGGATACTCCCTTTTTGCAATTTTCTATATCATTAATAAAGTTATGGGTAAGACCCGTAATGACCGCAAGGTTCAACTGGGATATATTTTGCAGGGCGCGTAACCGCCTTATATTGCTGCTGATAAGTCTATGGACATAATTCTCGTCAATTTTATTTTTCATATAAATGAATTTTCGATGTTTTGATATATTTTGCAAATAACCAGAAGTGAAAAAAATGTCGCTAGGGGATTATGTATGTGTCAATATCGTTATAAATAAGAATTTCCGGGCGGTATTCAAAATGCATTGTGTCATATTCCGGCCATTTGCCGCCCCAGATAAAGCCGTGTTTTTCAAACAGTTTTATTACTTCCTCCGGCTGATGGTAACGCTGGCTGTACGGAATGTTCCACCATTCCGGTTTTTTATTTTGAGTAGTCCATAGCCAGTATGTTTCCTTGCCTCCCCATGACTTGGGAATTATATCAACTGCAAGGCCGTATGAATGATTGGAGCGGTTCTGGGATTCGGCGATATTTCTCCAGTTGTAGGATTCCAGCTTGCTGATGCTGTTAATCCATCTCTGTATCGCGGATTTGGTTTTTGCGGCCGCGATAATATCTTTCTCGACAAGCGCAAGTTTATCAATGATATCCTTGTGAACTGTCAGCGTTTTTCCAAGGAAAAGGGATTTAGTCATATTGGCTTCCGCTTCGGCGCGGCTGCTTATCCGCCAGATAGAATCGTAAAGATGGTTTGAACGGAATGTGGTTATAGACGATCTGTTGGCGGTCCAGTTGATGTAACGGGCAATCATTTCCGGGCTTGGTTCGCTCCACGGAGGCAGATCCTTGTCATAATGATAGAAAGGCTGACGGCGGTAATCCGCCGCGTTTTCTACCAGTTCTTCGGGCAGCAGTTTTCCTTCGGCGTAATAGTACCAGACGCCTTTTAACAGTATCGCCCAGTCATTATTGCGGAATTCCACCTGTTCTATCCTGTCAGGATACGCGGAAGCAATCGAACGCATTACTTTTTCCGCTCTTAGCATCTCCGGGGTGCTGGTAATATCCGCTGCTGGTATCAGTATTATTGGCTCTAATATTATATCTTCTATGACAGACGGATTTGTCTGTGATTCTATTACGGTTAGTTCCGCGTTTACGGGCAGTTCCATGGTTTTTGGGCCGTATTGCCTTCTTCCGCCCGCGAGAATATTGCCGGTTATGATTATCAGAATGAAAGATAATGCCGCAATTTTTTTCATTTTGCTTTTTTATATCATAAAGCCATGCCAGAAGTCAATCGCCGGAATATGTCATTTGTTTTGTTTACTTGTTGATTTATATTATGAATGTTATAATATTATCATGAAAATACGCCTAAGAGCGATACTAGTAATTGTTCTGACCAATCTGATGATAATTATATTCAGTGTTTCAACCGGCATTATTTTTGTGCAGAAAAACATGGATATTTCCCTGGAAACCGATCTGACGGCTATGTCGAATATTGCAAATCATTTTTTAAGCGTTGAACTTGATAACTTGAAATTAAAAGCGCGCGGAGCGGCGAAAAGCCTTGAGCAGAACAATGAAACGGCATGGCCGGTAATTCTGCGGGAGCAGAACATTTCGAATCCGGTATTTGCCGGGATGGCGGTAATTGAGCCTGACAGAGGGATTATCGCCGTCTTCGGAGAGGCGGCCGATGCGGGCATATTGAACGATAAATATATCAGTAAATCCCTGTCCGGCAAATTCTCCATTTCCTCTACCTGCCGTAATGCCAACGGGCTGTTTTTTTACATGGCGGTTCCTCTGGCAGCTCCGCATGATGGAATTCTTGTTATTACTCTTCCGGGAACGTATTTTCAGGATCAGCTTTCCAAATTTGCCATTTGGGAGACAGGCCACATTTTTTTAAGCGATTCAGAAGGGTACGCCATTTCCAATCCCCGTGATAGCTGGGTACAGGATCGTTTTAACTATATTAATGACTCAAAGACGGATAAGATTTTTTCAGGCCTTGCCGAAACGGTAACGCGCATGACGCAGGGGGAATCCGGAACGTCGCGTTATAAGGTTTACAATATACCCCGGTTATGTTCTTTCGGGCCGGTCTCGGGATCGGAAGAAGGGTGGAGTCTCGGCGTTGTTGCGCCCCTTCCCGAAAACCCCGTTAAGAATACCGACAGCGGACTTCTTTTAGTCGCCTATATCAGCCTCATTCTGAGCGTTATAGCCGCGGTTGTCGCTTCCAACTTTATTAAAAAACCGTTTGAAAAAATCGCGATTCTTAAAGAAGAAGCGGATAACGCCAATAAAGCGAAGACTTCTTTCCTTAGCACCATGAGCCACGAAATCCGCACGCCGATGAACGCGATATTGGGTATCAGCGAGATACAGCTCCAGAATAAATCCATCGATTCGGCTGTTAAAGAAGCGTTCGCGAAAATTTTCACTTCCGGCGATTTGCTGCTCAGTATAATAAACGATATTCTTGATCTTTCAAAAATTGAGGCAGGCAAATTTGATTTGAATATTGATAAATATGAAGTCGCCAGCATGATCAGCGACACTACGCAGCTCAACATGATGAGAATTGGCGGCAAGCCTATCAAGTTTGAACTTCAGGTCGATGAAAATCTCCCAACTCATTTAATCGGCGATGAGCTGCGTATTAAACAAATTTTGAATAATCTGCTTTCCAACGCGTTTAAATATACTGATGAGGGAAATGTCATACTGTCGGTCTATGCTGAACCTGTTAAAGATGACGCCGTCAAGGATGAGGTTGTACTGGTCATAATTGTAAGCGACTCGGGACAGGGATTGTCAAAAGAACAGGTGGACAAACTTTTTGACGCGTATACCCAGTTCAATAAAAAGGCTAACAGCGCCAAGGAAGGCACCGGCCTGGGCATGAGTATTACATATAACCTTATAAATCTGGCAAAGGGTAGTATTAATGTGGAAAGCGAACCCGGCAAAGGTTCCACGTTTACTGTCCGCCTTCCGCAGGGCAAATGCGACTGCGGTGTTTTAGGCATGGATGTTGCCAGAAATCTCTGCCAGTTCCGCATGCACGGCAGGGATTTTATGGAGAGGCTGGAAATCTCGCGCGAACCCATGCCGTACGGCAATGTCCTGATTGTTGATGATGTGGAAGCGAATATTTATGTCGCAATGGGGCTATTGGCTTTCTATGACATAAAAGTCAGTTCAGCCAAGAGCGGACCCAAAGCGATTAAAAAGATTAAAGACGGAGAAAAATTCGATATTATTTTCATGGATCACATGATGCCCGAGATGGACGGTATAGAAGCCACCAGGCAAATTCGCGATCTGGGATATACAGCCCCCATAATCGCGTTGTCAGCTAACGCGGTCGAGGGACAGGCGGAACTGTTCATCCAGAACGGTTTTGACGATTTTATTTCTAAACCGGTTGATATACGCCAGCTGAACCAGATTCTAAACAGGCACATACGCGATAAACAGCCGCAGGATGTGCTTGACGAAGCGCGCAGGCAGAAAGCGGAGAAAATGGATAAAATCGCCGTACTGGAAGAACTTAAGGCAAAGCCTGTAAATCTTGCGTCCAAATCGCTGTTGGCGGAAAAGGAAATAGCCGGGCTTGATATTGTCAAGGGAATCAAGCGTTTTGACGGCAATGAACAGGCGTACATGGATGTTCTGCGGTCTTATGCCGCCGGAGTGAATTCCATGCTGGATGACATTGAAACAGTAAGCAAAGATACGCTTAACAGTTATATAATTAAAGTTCACGGCATCAAGGGAACGAGTTTTGACATATACGCGGATCAGATCGCCAAAGCCGCGCAGTACCTGGAAAAAGCGGGAAAATCCGGCGACTTGCAGTTTATAATGTCCAATAACCAGGCTTTTATCAAGAAAGCGAGAAATCTGGTTTCCAGCATTATTAATCTGTTTAAAACCCTGGATTCGGAAAATCAAAAACCCTTAAAAGATAAGCCGGACAAAGATGTATTGTTAAGACTTTTAAACGCCTGCAATGAGTATGATATGGATGAAGCTGACGCAGCAATGGCCGATCTGGAAAAATTCAAGTATGAGACAGATAACGATCTTGTTGAATGGCTGCGGCAAAACATTGTAAGGTCGGAATTTGAGCAAATCTCCGAAAAAATTTCCAGTTTGCTTAATGCCTGATAATGCGCGGAAAATATTTTTATGGACTATTCTGATTTTTTATCCAAAGCGTTGAATGTAAATGAACGTCCAAGAATAATTTTTGTCGATGATATGCAGTGCAGCCTTATGACGATCAAAAGAAAGCTCAGCGGGCAGTATCAGGTGTATCCCGCGGAATCCAGCAGCACGCTGTTCAAGCTTCTTGAAAAATTCACTCCTGAACTGATTTTGCTGGATATTAATATGCCGGATGTTGACGGTTACGAGACTCTGAAGAAACTGAAAGAAGATGAACGGTACTCAGGCATACCGGTTGTTTTTCTGACAAGCAGCAACGATAAAAAGAGCGTGTTTAAAGGCCTTAATCTTGGCGCGGCAGACTATATTATCAAACCATTTGATACGGTAAACCTGATTACATGCATCGAAAAACATTTAGCCGCCGCCCACATGGATAATATTTCCCAGGACAGTGAAGATGAAAATAAGCCGCGCATCCTTGCCGTCGATGATGTCACCGGTTCATTAAAGGCAATTCAGCTGGCTTTGCGCGGCAAATATAGAGTGCACACAATTTCCAGACCTGAATGTGTAATCGATTTTTTAAAATTAAAAAAACCCGAATTGATTCTGCTGGATTATTTAATGCCCGTATTGAACGGCTTTGAGCTTATTGCCATGATCCGCGAACTGCCGGATTACAAAAAAACCCCGATTATAATGCTGACATCCGAAGGGACTCTTAATCATATAAAAGAGGCGGTTTCCCTTGGGGCATCAGATTTTATTGTCAAACCGTTTAAAGATAACGAATTGAACGAAAAGGTCGCTAAATATATTAAAGTAAACGCTGAAAGTTAACCGGATTTGCAGAGGATGCGGCGTTATCAGTAAATTTCACCATTCTGGCATACTGGTTGAATTTTAGTGTCTCCCATAAATATTCTTTTTATTTTTAATTTTATTTAATCGGCCTGTCTTTGTCAAATAAAAGGCGCCGAATCATCTATTTTTTGCTACTGTTTGATTTGCATAAGATAATATATAATTCCCTCATGGATACGCTCCGTTACGGTCTTGATATGTATAAACAAACCATGAATATGAAAAAAGACCCGAATTCAGGCGCTGATATTCCTCCCGGTGATCCAGGCGTTAACCTTATAAAAACCGTTAAAAACCGGAGCGCTTCGCCACAGGATACCAGGGAAGGCGTGGGAGATTCCAAATACCGGCGCGTGGCAAAGTTTTTAATTCTTATCGGCAGCGAACAGGCGTCGGAAATTCTCGCGGAACTTGATCCTGATCAGGTAGAAAAAGTATCCAGAGAAATCGCCCTTATCAAGTTTATCAGTCCGGAAGAAGGGAAAGAAATCTTTGATGAGTTTCTTTCTCTCTTTTCCAGGCCTTACAGTTATTCCGGCGTGTCACAGGGCGGTATCGAAACCGCGCGGCGGATACTTTACGCTTCAAAGGGAGCGAAAAAGGGAGAGGCGATTCTAAACAGGGCCGTTCCCGCTTCAAGGGAAAATCTTTTCAGTTTTCTGGAAGATTTTTCCGCGGGACAGCTTGTTATGCTTCTTAAAAATGAATCGGCGCAGACCGCGGCGCTTATTCTTTCCAGGCTGCCCGCGAAAGTCTCGGCGGAGGCGTTGAACAATATACCGAATGAGATTAAAGGAGACGTTCTGCGCCGCATCGCGCATCAGGGGGAAGTTTCTCCGGAGGTGCTGGAGCAGGTGGCTTCCGCGTTAAAGGAAAAAGTCAGGAATATTTCAGGCAGGGCTGATGATATCGAAATTAACGGCATGGAAACATTGGCCGCGATTTTAAAACAGGGCGATTATTCTTTCGGCGACAGGATTATAAATGAGCTGGAAGAGGACAGTCCCGATATCGGCAAGGATTTAAAAGAAAAACTTTATACGCTTGATGATGTGGTAAATACTGTCGACAAACCCATTCAGGGCAAGCTTGCGTCCATGTCAGAAAAGGATATCGCCGTTTTAATCAAGGGCAGGAGAGAAGAATTCCGCGAGAAGATACTGTCCTGCGTGTCGGCCGGAAGGCGGAAATTAATTCGCGAGGAATCTGAACTTTTGGGTCCAATCCCGAAGAGGGAATGTGACGCGGCGGCAAACGAATTCCTGGCGTGGTTCAGGCTTGCCCGCGAGAACGGGGATATTATTCTTTACAATGACAAGGATGTGTTTATATGAACAGCGTATCGCATAACGAGACAGGCTCTTTCGCGCCTGTGACCGGTTTAAAAAAAGGGCAGGTTCTTGACAGCGGGTTCGTGATTCTTGATGTGGTTGATCTTGAGGAACTGAACGCCGCGGGCATTTGGGCAAAGCATGAGAAAACCGGCGCCGAAGTTTTTCATGTTCTAAATGATGATACCGAAAACCTTTTTACTTTCGCTTTCGCCACATTTCCGCAGGATAATGCCGGAGCTCCCCATATACTTGAACATTCAGTCCTCTGCGGTTCGCAGCGTTATCCGCTAAAAGACGCTTTTATTACGCTTGCCCAGGGCAGCCTTCAGACATTTCTAAACGCGATCACCTTCCCCGATAAAACGGTTTATCCCGCCAGCTCCATTAATGAGCGCGATTATTTTAACCTAATGTCAGTTTACGGGGATGCTGTTTTTAGGCCGCTCCTTCCGGAATGGACTTTTATGCAGGAAGGCCACAGGTTCGAATTCGCGGGGGAAGACAAGCGCCTGTCCATTACCGGCGTGGTATACAATGAGATGAAAGGCGCTTATTCCTCTCTGGACACATTCGCGGGTCTTTGGTCTGTCAAGGCTGTCATGCCGGATACGCCCTACGCTTTTGAATCAGGCGGCGATCCGGAGCATATTCCGCTGCTGACATGGGAAGGTTTAAAAGAATTTCATTTAAGCCGCTATTCGCCCGCGAATTGCCGGATTTTTCTGGCTGGTAATATTCCCACGGAAAAACAGCTCGCCTTTTTAAATGAAAACTTTTTTTCCGGAATAGAAGGCGGAAAAGCCTGCGCGCCTGTTAATAAAACGCAAAGATGGCAGTCGCCGGAAAAATTCAATATTCTATGTCCTTCGGGAAGCGAATGCAAATCGACAGTCTTTCTTTCGTGGCTTTGCTGCGATTCCACGGATATGTATGAAAGCGCCGCGCTTGCGGCGTTAGCGGAAATTTTACTGGGTCATGACGGTTCTCCGCTTACAAGGGCGTTAATTGAATCCGGTCTTGGCGAGGATATTACTCCTGTATCCGGACTTGAGGTGGAAATCAGGGAGACAATATTTGCCGCCGGTCTTAAGGGTGTTGCCGGCGATCCGGAGAGAATGGGGCATGAGGCGGAAGATCTGATATTGCGTGAACTGCGCAGGCTTGCCGAAGAGGGAATCGCGCAGGAGGAAATCGAGGCGGCTCTTCTGTCTATGGAATTCTCTCAGCGCGAAATAAAGCGTTCAGGCGGCCCTTTCTCCCTTGTGTGGATGCGGCGCTCTCTGCGGACATGGATTCACGGCTGCAGCCCGTGGAACAGCCTGCTTTATAATCCGGCCATCGCGAAAATAAAGAAAAATCTTTCTTTGGATAAAAGATATTTTGAAAAACTCATTCAAAAATATTTTATTGATAATCCTCACCGCGCTCTGGTTATTATTGAACCGAAAGAAGACTATCTGCCGCGGCAGGAAGAGCGTCTTTCCCTTATGCTGGCCGAAAAAGAAAGAAGTTTAACGGATTTTCAACGGAGGCAGATTGTCGAAAAATCCGAAGCGCTGGAAAAAATTCAAAGCGAAGCCGACAGCGAACAGGCTCTTGCGGCCATTCCCCATCTTTCACGTAACGATCTTAAGCCAGAGCATGATCATATTCCCAGGCGGTATGAAGAACTGTGCGGCAGCGGCGCGCGCGGAGTACCGGTTCTTTATCACGATCTTTTTACAAACGGAATTACTTACGCCGATATTGCCTTTCCCGTTGATACACTCTCCGGTGATGATTACAAATGGCTTCCGTTTTATTCCAGAGCGGCTGTCTCTGTCGGGCTGCCGGGTATGGACTACGGCGAAGTGTCAAGTCTTTTGGCGAGGACTGTCGGCGGTTTTAACTCTCTGCTGCACACAGGATCGGCGGTGAAAGCGTCGTCCAATCCGGCGGAATTTGCCGGGCGTGACTGGCTTATATACAGAATAAAATGCCTTGATGAAAAAATCGCGCCCTCGCTTGATTTGGCTCTTCGCCTGATCAGCGAAACGGATTTTTCCGATAAAAGGCGCATAAACGATCA
>Ga0209755_10002857_pt1 | contig 22677 bp, 18 predicted proteins | sample TergutCo191P1_FD_187301 | JGI IMG/M metagenome (GOLD analysis project Ga0209755, IMG submission 187301) | Cornitermes sp. P1 segment gut microbial communities from Petit-Saut dam, French Guiana - Co191P1 (SPAdes) (version 2) | ecosystem: Host-associated > Arthropoda: Insects > Digestive system... | reverse complement strand
TTCCAGCAATATATTCTGCACGGAAATATATTTTTGCCAAAAAACGGCTGCTTGTAAAGCACAAAATACTATAAAAAACTAAATATAAAATCACAAGTATGATTATCTTAATTGTATCAAACCAAACACCTTCTACAGGTAACTCACCAAACAGACCTAGTGTGCTTATGTGACTTATAATTATTCCTTGAAACCAACCTGCAATTACTATTGCGATGGCTTGGAATAGCCATTCTATTTGACGTAATTTGGTAATTTTACTACGACTTCTAAAATCATTTATCATCCGCTATACTCCTCATAATAAACCTAATGTTTCCACCTAACTGTATACATTCCTCAAAAAAAATTCCAATCTACATCCTAACATAATATCATCCATAAACGCTCACAACTTCAAGTAACGCACATTGCTTCGCTGTGTGCGGCGCATTATGCTTGCTACGCAAGCACTATGCGCTCAGTCCTGAACACAGCGGAGAACAAACTATCGTCGTGCCTGCCACTGTAGTTCATGCAAGAGAGGTAGGAAGCAGCGATCTCAGAGCTGCTCCACCAGTAGCCGACGATGCCGACAAAGTCGGAGTAACCGTAGCCTAAGCCGCCCGGCAGGGCCGAAAAGCCATAATCATCCGTACCGTTGCTGCACCAGCTGCTTTCCCAGCCGCTTGTTGCCATTAATTTAGCACCACCACCAGCATAATCTATGAGTACTGTCCACTCTGCATCGCTAGGCAAATGCCAGCCTTTCGGGCAAGCCGTAAGAGCTGTTGCCCAATTGTACAATCTGCCATACTTGGCGCAGTTGGCTGGATCATTATCATAACACTTATCGGTATCATTGTTAGGCACATCATAATCCAAATTTTCTGCCATCCAAATTTGAGTACCAATTCCCACATATTTATATGTTTTGCCGCCGTATGTTACAGAGCCAGATATCCCATCATAGCAATTTTCTGTTACAGGATTATACCAGCCTGTTCCGCACTGAATTTTATTACCAATTTCATTATTTGAGCAGAACTCCGTATTAGGATTATAGTCTTTGCCGCCGCATAGGGTATAAATTATTCTCCCCCAACAAAATTGAGTTGATGGAGCATACTCATTACCGCCGCATCTGTAGTAAATTTCATTATTTAAACAGAAGTAAGAGCTTAGCCGGTACCAGTCTGTTCCACACTGGGCTTCAACATAATCGTCTGTACCGCATCTCTGGTTTGACGTGTAGGTTTCCGAGCCGCAAAGCGGCTTCACCACGCCGCTGCCTGAGGAATTCTGACAAAAATCCGTTATAGGATTGAACCAGCCTGTTCCGCACTTGGTTTCAATAATATTGCCTGTACCACACCTCTGGTTCAAGTCATATTCTTCGCCATTGCACTTATTAAAAACGTTATTTTCTTTGCAGAATTGAGTTGATGGATTGTACCAGCCTGCACCACATTGGGTTTCAATAATATTGCCTATACACCTCTGGTTCGAATCATATTCTTCGCCATTGCACTTATTAAAAACGTTATTTTCTCTGCAGAATTGAGTTGATGGATTATACGAACTACCACCACATTTAGAATAAATTTCATCATTTAAGCAGAACTTCGTATTAGGATCATAGTCTTTGCCGCCGCATTTGGTGTAAATTATGATCCCTGAACAAAATTGAGTTGATATAGTGTATTGTTTATTATTGCAACAAGCTACAATTGAAGGGTTATATGTAGAACCATCGCAAAAATCGTAAACTACCCCATTCGCGCAAAATTGATACTTGTTGTATGTTTCCCCGTTACAATTATCTCCACTTAAAGTATTTGAGTTATTTCCGTCATCGCTGCTACAGCCGTTGAGGGTGAACGCCATAGCAAGCACAAAGCCCGCCGCCAAAAGAACCGATTTAGTCCTATTCATACCTTACTCCCAAATTCCCACAAGCCAGTACCGCAAGCTTATAAAAATTTCTTATATTTCTATTAGACATACTAATAATATAATAAATTATTTTGAAAAAAGGGAGGGTAACATTAAAAAAAGTGAATTTTTCTTGAATTTTACTGAAATTTTGCCTAAATTTCTTAAAAAGAGGGTTTTATTGTGTCAAAAATTGACTTCTTGAGCTTCATGAGCAGGCAAAAAATTTCCCAGTCGGAACTTGCGGAAGCTTTGGATGTTCATCAGTCTGCCGTTAGCCAATACGTAAGCGGAAAATCCGGCGTGGTTTTTGACAAAGTTGAAAAACTTGTGGAACTCGGAATAACTCCGGAAGAACTGTTCGGCGAAATTGTTGGCAAAAAAATGAGAGATGCTATAATTAAAGACTATTTATCAAAATCCGGGGCTTCGACAGGCTCAGCCACCGGAGAAATTCCCAACTCACTTGAAATTGTCAAAGAAGGGTTGATTGAAATTCTGAAAAGAATTTGAGATTTTCTTAGCTCTTAAAACTTCCCAACCGTCAAGCCCGCATACAAACCAGGCCACAATCTAACTTTATGGTCGCCAAATGTCCAGTGCCAGTGATATTCGCCACGTGGCTCAAGCCAAAAATCTTCTCTGCCGGCTCTGGCCAAACCATTCAAAGTTATGCCGCTGGAAAGCGCCACGCCCGGCAAAAGCTTGTAAGCTGCGCCTAGCCTAATTTTATGCATTTTATTGGCATTGTCCGAACCAAGACCTAAATAACTTCTGCCCTCATCAGGAACATCTATGAATGCATAATCAAGATTGATGAAATTACCCCACATTCCAAAACGAGTTCCTAAACCCCAGCCAAAACTCCGTGGCCACGTATCACTCCAACCGTCAAAACTCGGTGATATGGAATATTCCCAAAGAGTATATAGATAAGGCGTTCCAAGGTGCAAAGCCGTGCCTGCTCTGCCTGTTTCATCCACATAAAAAGTTGCATCTATTATGCCGTTGCCCACAATGTTTACCAAACCTATCGGAGTTTTATCGCTTTTTGCCGAAACATTTATAACACCAAGCTGCCTGCCAACATGGCCGCCGACATTTATAACACCAAGCTGCCTGCCAACATGGCCGCCGACATTTATAACGCCTGCCTGCCATTCCTTCACGCTGCCCGCTACATTTATCACACCACCCTGCATAATATCCGCTTTGCCTGCCACATTTATCACTCCGCCCTGGACTAAGCCTGCATTGCCCGCAACGTTTATCACGCCTCCCTGGCCAATTTCCGTTTTGCCAACAGCATTTATAATACCATACTGACCATAAGCCACTCTACCACCAAGATTGATTGTAGATGCCTGCATTCCTTCCAAATCGTGCGCATAAACATTTATCATGCCGGCTTGCGCTCCTTTGCCCTTCCCCGCCAAATTAAATACACTTGCCTGCACTCCGTTAAAATTTGTCGCATAGTTAAACAATCCGGAACCTTGAAGCCCATAAAAATCTTTTGCTGCAATGTTGCCAAGTGGTGTTAATTGAGTACCGGCCATATCACCAGCCGCTATATTCCCAAAAAAAGACACTTGCGTTCCAACAAAAGCACGGCCCGCATAAGTAATGAATAAACCTAATTGCAGACCGTTTTCCGGTTCAGTGCTATTCCCAAAAATATTAACCCTGAACGATGCCGCACGTGCCGAATCCAAACCTGTCATAGCGGAATCCGCATCTCCACGTGCCACTGCTATTTCCCTGCTCATTTGCCGCATATTGTTCATTGTAAGATTGGTCTTTTTGCCTTCTGAAATTTGAATATCGCTGGCCATCCACGCTCTGGACGGAGCTTCCATTTGCACCGAATATTTGCCGGCAGGCATCCCAAGCTCCACGTGCCGCCCACGTGTCTTGTAAAGCTCTGCAAAAAGATTGCCCTGCGCATCTCTTATAAAAAACCTGCCTTCCAAATTTGAGTCCAGCACAAGCGTTGCATTGGTTTCTCGCAAGTCCGTCATCACAACATCGCCTGTGCCGGCAAGGTTCATGTCTCTGCTGGGGTGCTGTGTGCCGCCGGTTGTGCTTTGCGTGCTTTGCAGGGTTTCGTTGAATGCGAACTGATAAGCTTCGTTCAAGGTGACTTTGCCGTCTCCGGTCATGTCTGCGGCTCCACGCAAACCGCTAACCAAAGCATGTGTGAAAAAACTGCCTTTTAGCCTGTCGCTTTCCTGGCTAACCTCGTTTTCATTGGAACTGGTTAAATAAGCATATCCGGTCATTTCACTGCTCGCATCCTGCAAAAACGCCGGTCTGGACACCCCTCCTTTTGTCCGTGTTATCGCTCCTGAGCCGCATGCGTCAAGCACAGCGACTTTCACATCTGCATTCAAGCTATTGACATTTTTGCGGAAATCCGCCCAGCTATAAACATCGCCGCCAAGCCTAAGCCCTTTTTCGTCTGCGTGGCCGCTGTAATATACAATCACCTCTTTGCGAGTCCCAGCGCCTTTGCTTTGCAAACGCTTTTCCAGCTCTGCAAAACCGTTTTTCATTGCCGCAGCGTTTGGGTTAAAAACTCGCAAAACATTATTTTTATCTATGCCACCCATTTGCGACATAACGTTTGCAAAAGAATTTGCATCACTTTCCGCATAACGGAGCAAAACCCTGTCCGTACCGCCGTTATTTGCGCCGGCAACCAGCAAAAATCGTTCAATTTTCTGAGGAGCGGCGTATAAAAAAGCCGCAAAAACAAGCGAAAAGGCGAAAATAGTTTTCATCATACCTATTAAACACCTAAGATAGGAAAAAGTGATACTTATTTTAGCAAAATCCTAAAATCCAAAAAATCGTGGTTCAGACGTTCTATGGCAAAGCACTTTGTCAAAAAATTGTATATTTGCAAGAAATAGGAGACATATTATGAAAACCCCTCGTTTTCTTTTGGCAGCATGCGTTTCGCTTGCCTTGGCATTAACCTTTTCCTGCTCATCGGATGATGATGCTGGCGGCAATACTGGAGGCTCAGGCGGCGGCGGTACTCTTAATGGCACAGGCGGCGCTCTTAATCCTTGTAGCGGTGCTGTGACCGGAAACGGAACAGTTTCTTGCGGTGGCAAAACCTACAATACCGTGCCGATAGGCGATCAAGTTTGGATGAAAGAAAACTTGGATTACGATGTTCCTAATAGTGCTACTGATGTGTGTTACGGTAATGATCCGAGCAACTGCGTTACTTATGGTCGCCTTTATAATTGGGCAACGGCTATGAATCTTCCGTCAGATTGCAATTCTGGCACTTGTTCGGAACAAATAAAAACCAAGCATCGAGGCATTTGCCCTGATGGATGGCATATTCCGAGCAAAGCAGAGTGGGGCCGATTGTTCACTTATGTTAGAGGAATTAATGGAAGAATAAGCGGCAATTTGAAAGCAAAAACCGGTTGGTATGATTGTGGTCCTTCCGGTTTAGAGGGTAATAAGTTGTGTGAAGACATTTACGGTTTTTCGGCCCTGCCGGGCGGCTTCGGCTACTCGGATGGCGGTTTCAACGATGTTGGTACCGTCGGCTACTGGTGGAGTGTCAGCGAAGACGGCTACGCCTACTACACGGCTATGTTTAGCTACTCCCAGGACACGGGCTACAACTACGGCAATCAGACATCTTTGCGCTCTGTTCGCTGTGTGCAGGATTAATGGCGAAGCCTAGGATTTTTTGCGGAATTTGTTGCTCTAAATACACCCCGTCAGCTTCGCTGCCACCCCTCTAGCTCTTTGCACAAATCAAAGGCAAAAGAGGGGTATTAATCCTGAAAATTTTACTTAGTTTCAATAATAAATTTAGACTTAGAATATCTCTCTATTAAATAAAAAATGTTTGCAAGGAAAAATAGACCTGTCCTTTCTCCGTATTGATAACGGCTATTTTTCTCTATTGTCCAATACAACGCCTTTATCATTTGAATCTCATATCCCAAATTAGATGTTTCAGGGTAAAAAAAGCCTTTCTTCTCAAGCAAAACTGCATAATCTTTGCTACCACTTTCATTCTCTTCTGTAATCGTAAAACCCTTAATTATATTTACGCTTACATTCCATGCTAATGTGCAATCCATAATAAATGCACCCAGTCTGTCGCATTTGTTTCTGTTTATCTTGAATTGTCTGCTTTGGGCTACAGCGATGGCAAAAGCTGCTGCTATTTTATGCCTATCCATTAATTTGTCTTTATCGGGATGCTTCTGCATTCTATTTTTTATGACTTTTTTCAAATTTTCGTATTCCGTTTTGACTTCTTTGTAATTATTCATAAATTCACAATCAGCAAACTTAAAAGTATTGCATAAATCTAAAGCTGATGGCAATAATAGGAATTCCCATATATCAAAAAACGTAGATTCTTTCATAATTTATTTTCTTATGCAAAGTTCCTTATATTCTGCGGTTTTTTTGTATTTCTCCAAATTCGGTGATGTTTTGAATTTTACTTTATCAATGAAATAATCGTCATTATCAAATGACATCAACCTTCTTACGTCGGCTCTATTTTTTACCTTTAAAAGCATAAAATCCTTTACTGTTTTTACTGAACTTTTTGCCATTTTTGCTCAATCTCCATTTTGTTATAAAAATACAAAAATCACAAACTATCGCCAAAATCCTGCCTGAATTTCGCTATTAGCTTTGACTGCCAGTCCGATACAGGCTCAAGCCTGCCGTAAAAGAACCTCAAAATCTTCGGTTCTTCATAGAATCTCAAGCCCTCAACCAAGCGGCGATTTTCATACAGCCACTCCAGCCTGTCAATGGCATAGTTCACCTGCGAAAGCGTAAATACTCGTCTGGGCAATGCAAGCCTCAGCAGTTCCATATTCGAATAATGCTCCTTGCCGTCTTCATCTCTCTGCTCGCTCAGAGTGCCACGCTCCATGCCACGGATTCCACTGGCTATGTAAAAAGACGATCCGAGCGCACCGGCAGGATACTGGTTCTGCGGAATATGATCCAAGAATGCCATAGCATCTACGTGGCAACCCAAGCCCCCGGGTGGCGTGATAACGGGAATGCCACGCCTGTCAAGTTCCTTTACCATGTAATCGATAAATATCGGCCCCTGGCTTATCATATCCTCGTCAAGCGTCTCCTGCAAACCAACAGCAATGGCCTCCATCTCACGCACCGACATTCCGCCGTAGGTCAAAAAACCTTCGTATAGCGGTATCAATTCACGCATTTTCAAAAAGTGCTCGTGGTCATTTGTGCATATACCGCCGCCACGCCCAAAGCCAAGCTTGCGAGCGGAAAAATAAATTATATCCGAGAGTTCGGCAAATTTCAGGACAATCTCGTGCAGAGTCATATCCTTGCAAGCCGCCTCACGTTTTTTGTTGAAATACAGATTATCGGCCAAAAGACTGGCGTCAAGCACCAATGGTATCTTATTTGCACGGCAAACTTTGCTGGTCTCCGCTAAGTTCTCAAGCGAAAATGGCTGACCGCCAACAAGGTTGGTTCCAGCCTCCATGCGCACATAAGCCACCTTGTCCGGGCCATGCTTTTTTATAACATCTTTAAGTTGCTCAATATCTATGTTGCCTTTGAACGGCAAGTCGCTTTTAATTTTGAGCCCTTCTTTGATTATAAGCTCCTCTACTGTGCCACCATTAACCGTGATCAACGCCTTAGCAGTTGTGAAATGGTAGTTGGTCGGAACCACGTAGCCCTTTTTTACAAACACCTTGGATAACACATTTTCACACGCACGCCCCTGATGCGCAGGCAAAAAATATTTGCAACCGAAAAAATTCTTCACCGATTTCTCAAGCCTTGTGAAAGTCTCGCTGCCGGCGTAGCTGTCATCTGCATACATCATGGAGGCAACCTGCCGGTCGCTCATGGCGTTTACACCGCTGTCCGTGAGCATGTCCATAAAGACATCACGATTATGGAGCAGGAATGTGTTGTTGCCGGCCTCTGCAATAGCTTTGCCACGTTCCTCTACGGGAATAAGGTTTAGCTTTTGGATAATGCGTACCTTGTGCATTTCCAAAGGAAAGGATTCACCGGTATAAAATTTGACTTTAGCCATGTCAGTTCCCTTGTTTAAAAAACAATATAGAATTTTTTTGAAACCAATACCAATCCGGTTATGATAAATATTGAAGGTAGCAGGTTCACCACATTTATTTTCTTTATTTGAAGCATGCTAATCCCAATTCCCGCAATCAATATGCCGCCAACTGCGCTGACTTCCGTGACAACAGCTTCAAGTTCCGCCGCACTGAGAAATGATGTTATCAACTTTGCCGAGAGCGCAATAGCCCCTTGATACAGAAGCAACGCCCCAGCCGAGAATATCACGCCGAATCCGAGCATTGTGGTGAGCAACATTGCGGATATTCCGTCTAGCAGCGACTTGGTATATAATATAGTGTGGTCGCCTCTGAGCCCGCTATCTATAGCTCCCAGCACAGCCATAGCACCCACGCAGAATAGGAGAGTTGCAGTGACAAACCCTTCAGCCACGGTGCTTGTGTTCCCCGGAGCCATTTTCTTCACCGCCTCTTGAAGATGTTCTCCGGCTCGTTGCAGCCGCATATCCAGCCTCAGCATTTCACCTGTGGCTCCACCAGCCGCAAGGCTAATTATAACAAAAATAAAATTTCCTGTTTTGATTCCCATTGATATTCCCAAAAACAGTATGGCAAGCCCCAGTCCCTGCATAATAATGTCACGTATTCTATCCGGCATTCTCGGCAAAAGCACGCCGGCCAAACAACCGATAATCACGGCTCCGGCATTTACAAATGTTCCCCAAAGTATATCCATCGTTTTACCTTTGGCAAAGGTAGAAATTTTCTATCTTACTCCCAAATGTCCACTCATACTCCTCTGCCTCATGGCTTTAAAATAGCACCGCTTACCAGCGGCTCCGAGGAGTTTTTTGTAAATATGGGGCCGCAACATCCCAGTACGCATGGTGCGCTGCGCCTTGTGCTACGGTTGGATGGCGAAAATATCGTTGAAGTTGTGCCTCACATGGGGTATATACACAGAGGGTTGGAAAAACAGGCTGAGGGTGAAAGCTATATTCATTACATCCCGCTCAGCGATAGACAAGATTACCTAACATCGCACCAAAATAACCATGGCGTTTGCATGGCAATAGAAAAAGCCATGGGAATTGGCGTGCCGGAGCGTGGCGAATATATAAGAGTTATGCTCTGCGAACTCAACCGCATTGCTTCGCATCTGGTTTTTTATGCCTGCTTTGGCGGAGATTTGGGCGGGCAAACCGCATTGCTTTACGGATTCAAAGAACGTGAAATGATTCACGATATTTTTGAAGAAGCTTGCGGACAGCGACTCACAATGAATTACTTTAGGCCCGGTGGCTCTACCAAAGATGTGCCGGATACCTTTATACCCAGGGTCAAGGCGTTTTTGGAACACCTTAAACCAACAATGCAAGATTACGAAACGCTGCTCTCCAAAAATGTAATAGTCCTGTTCCGCTCACAAGGCGTAGGGGTTCTCTCAAAAGAAAGAGCTATTGCGCTCGGCTGCAGCGGACCGGTTTTAAGAGCCAGCGGCGCAAATTATGATGTTCGCAAAAATGACCCGTATTCAATTTACAGCTCCTTTGACTTCAATGTTCCCGTTGCCACAGAAGGCGATTGCTATGCTCGCTACATCGTTAGAATACAGGAAATTCACGAGTCCATGAAAATCCTGGAACAGTGCATAAGCAGATTCCCCAGCGGCCCTTACCGTAGCGCGCCAAAACCCAGCTACAAACTCCCGCAAGGCAGATACTATACTCAAGTGGAAACAGCCAAAGGCATTTACGGAACCTACATAGTCGCAGAAAAAGGCGACAAACCGCATCGCATACACACACGTAGCCCAAGCTTTGCCAACTTGCTCTCCTTAAACGAGATGAGCAAAGGCCACAAAATTTCCGACTTAGTAACTATAATGGCAACGCTAGACCCGGTGATACCGGAAATAGATAGATGAAAATTCTGAAAATCCTGTTAATTCTGGAAATTGCTATTCAGACAATTGCCTTTGCAGAAGATTCACTGAAGATTTCCAAGATTTACATAAACACCAAAGATGTTTTTGACGATGCTGTGGTACACACTCCATTTGAGCAGAAATTGTACGAATTCGGGAACTGGTTTCACATTGAGACTAAAGAATCTGTGATCCGAGGAAAGCTGCCTTTTAACGAAGGAGAGACCGTTCCATATTCAAAAATACAAGATACGGAAAAAAATTTGCGAGCTTTGCGCTATATAAGCGATGCGAATATAGAGATAAAAAAAGATTCGCTAGGAAATACGGATTTATATATTGAAACTAGCGATAACTGGACTTTCGCGCCGGAACTTTCACTCGGGAAACCAGGTGAAAAATGGCTTTGGGGCGTGGGGTTGCTGGAGAGCAATTTGCTGGGCTTGGGGCATACCATAGGATTTTTTTATAAACGCACAGAAGAGAGAGACCTCAAATACCTGATTTACAAAAACGACGATTTTATTTTTCCGCACAACAGATTCAATTTTTTGATAAGCGAAAATTCAGATGGTTTTTCCAGGAATGTTGGGCTGAGTTATCCGTTTATAAGCAGAGCAAAAAATCAGTGGTCGTATAATGCGGATTGGCTTTGGTCGAAAAGAGATGAAGATTATTACAAGAATTTAAGGGAAGATTCTCTGTCTTTTTGGGTTTCGCGTTCTTTTGGCGGAGTGAAGTTTAAAACATATTTAGGAGCCGGATATGATTATCATTTGCTAGGTGAGCGTGATTCGCGAGTTGGGGTTTCTGTTGCTGCAGCCAATATCAGGTTAGACAAGAGATATAATCTGCACAGGGTTAAGTGGACAGAAGATGTGGAATCCGGTTATTACATAAAAACAGTTGTTGCTAAAAATTTTGAGGAATTGAACGCCGAGCATGACGATTGGTATTTTGAGCAGAAAATAAATCTGTCGCAAGCCATAGAAAAGCATTATTTTGTGGCAAGAGGACTTAATACATTTTATTATGGCAACAATGAGATTAGAGATATGCACAGTACACTTTTTGGAGAATACATTTTCAAGCCTCAATTGAAATGGTCTTCGGTTTTGAGTACGCAAATTGATTCATGGCAAAATCAAACTTTTATTCGTCGTCTTTATCTGGACGGCAATACTATATTCCCCGGGGCTCCTACAAATTATCTTTCCGGCGAAAATACATTTGCATTTAAAGCGGAGCAAAGATATTTTCCTCCCGGCATTGAATTCTGGACTCAGATTCCGTCTTTCACAGCATTTGTGGTAGCGGGCCAGGCAACCGAGAGGTTGCGAAATTTTGAGCCACGTGATTTGATTTACATGGCAGGCATTGGCATGAGATCTTCATCTTCAAAATCTGTGCAGGGAATTGTTAGCCATATAAATTTGTCTTGGCCGCTGAACGGCGATTTGAAGAATGGGTTTGTTCCGAGGTTTTCTTTTATTGGGAAGATGGAGTTGTAATTACTGAACTGGCGTATCTATATTCTTAACACAGCGAACCGAAAACGAGAACGATTTATCGTAATTTGTTCTGTACGCATTGTTGTTATTATGGTATATGTGCCTACGGTAGGCGTTGCTGCTATTGTACTCTGTGGAACTCCACCAAACGCCATAGTTACCAATGCCATCAAAATTTCCATCAGAGAGACTAGCGCCACCTGAAAAAGCTGAAAAATCATAATCATCTGTACCGTTCCCATTTTCTCTAGTTCTAAGTTTTTTCCCGGCAACTTTACCACCACCTACGAAATTTGTCAATGTTGTCCACTCAGCATCGCTAGGTAAATGCCAGTCATCAGGACAGGCATTTTTTGCTTCTTCCCAAGTGTATAAGCGTCCGTATTTTTCACAATTTGATGGATTATTGTTGTAGCATTTGCCACCCTTTGAGGCATCATTCAGATTTTCTGCCATCCATGTTTGCTTGCCTATGACAATAGGTTTAATTGGTTTGTTTTGAGGAACGGCAATAGGTTCTTCCTGTAGGGTAGATGCAGCTTTGTCGGTTTTTGTATCGCCAGAGCTACAGTAATAAATAACGAATGCCACAATAGCTATTATAACAATAATACAACCGCAACCACCGGCATCGGATGAAGGTTTTGATCGCTCCTTTGGTCGTTCTGTCAGGTTTTGTTTACGTGCAGCACCAGCTTCATTTACGTATTTTTCCACCAACCACGACAATGACATAATTCCATGTGCAATAGCACCTTTGGAAACAAGGTATCTCACAACCAGAAATTCTGTATCTTCTCGTAGTGTGTTAGCAATAGCCCACCATAATGGCGTATGACCTTCAACGTAAAAGCTGTCGTATTCTTGTGCATTGATATCTGCCCCATTAGAAATAAGGCATTCCAGAGCTTCAACTTTTTCCAAAGCAGAGGATCCGAGATTGTGGACTACTAAATGCAATGGTGTACACTTACAGCCACCTTCCTCTCTTGCATTGACATATGCACCCTTGAAAATAAGGTACTTCATTATTTCTGGCTTGGATCTAGCGGCGGCGTAGTGTAATGGTATCCTACCTTTGTCATTTTTTATATTAACATCAACTCCTTTCTGCTCAATAAAAAACCGAACATCCTCGACCGTTCCTTTTTCAACAGCCTCAAAAATATTTGCAAAATTCGTGCTTGTTTGTGTCGCTTCTTCCAAACATCGAATCATTGAAGCATTTCCAGAATCCTTCGCATCGCTCAGCGGAGTATGATCCCATTTATCTATCGCATTAACATTTGCTCCAGCCTTAATGAGAATTGCAGCAATTTCAATAAGTTCATGCATTACCGCCAGATGAAGTGGTGTACTGTCATTATTGTCTTTTGCGTCAATTTTTGCATTTTTAGAAATAAGATATTCGGCAATTTCAATATTTCCACTCCACTCTGCTGTCACATGGAGCAGTGTATGACCATTATTGTCCTTCGCATCAACATCTGCTCCAGCCTCATAAAGATATTTAAATACTTTAGCTCCGTTACGCCTTCCCAAACCATTTATCATAGTATGGAGCGGGGTCTGACCATACTTATCTTTCGCATTAAAATCGGCTCCAGCATCAATTAGATATTTCGCCGCTTCAACACTATCAGCACAATGGAGTGAAGTTTCGCCACCAACGTTTTCTGCTTTAACATCTGCTCCTTTTGAAATTAAGAATTTGATAAATTCTGCATACCCACTCATTGCTGCTGCATGTAGTATGGAGTAACCGTTGATACCTCTAGCGTCAACATCAGCACCTGCTTTAATGAGGAAAGCAGCTATTTTAAGACTATTTTCATTATTTTCATTAAACATCGCCAAGCAGAGCGGAGTCTGACCATCGTCATTTTTTATATCTACTTTAACCCCTTGTTGTTCAATAAAATACCGAACATCCTCAACTGTTCCTTTCTGAGCAGCCTCAAAAATATCTGCAAAACTCATGTTTCTTCTCCTTTATTTATCGCTATAGCAGAAAATGTAATGTCATAGCGATAAATATATGCTTTTATTTCTTTGCAGCGTCATGCCGCCGCTGTTCGCTTGCTCCCTGCCAATTCGGGCAACTAGAAAATTTGCTTGATGACAGACAATAAGTTTGATGGTCATAGCCTGATTTTGTTGTACCGGCTATGCCACAGGTATTACCGTTTTTTAGACATGGACACATGATAGACCTCCTTCATGTTTTTTCTCCATTCGGGTTTAACCATAACTGCTCGTGAATAGAGAACCGAACAGTCTGTTTCTGCCGTTATGGCAAATTCTGAACGCAGCGAACCGATAAAAAAAAGCCTTGACTGATAGCGATTCGACCCACTCCGTCAATTTTATTGCTCATGCCTCTGCGCCAAGCAGTGCCATTATCACTGGCTGTAGAATTCCACCAAATACCAAAGTTAGCAATCTCAATAAATTTATTAACATTGGCATAACCGCCAGGCAAAGCTAAAAAGCCGTATTCATCATTGCCGTTGCCGTTTTTGCCATCGTTATCATTCCAACCTTCTTTAGACTTGAGTTTTACTCCGGCAAAATCTGCGCCTCCAACAAAATCCAATAGCGTTTGCCATTCATTGTCGCTTGGTAAGTGCCATCCTTCAGGACAAGCTACCAGTGCATCTTTCCAATTGTACATTCTGCCGTATTTTCTGCAATTAGCATCATTATTGTCATAGCATCTGCTGCCTTTCAAATTGTAATCCAAGTTCTGAGCCATCCAAGTTTGATTACCTATTTTAACGGTTTTGTAGGTTTTGTTGTCGCGAGAATCGGTGAAGGCATCGGTTCTGGCTTGACTTTCCTCAGTCTCTGTTACTTGTACATTATTTTTTTCCTTAGCTGGTTTTGCTTCGTAATTCGCAATAGTAAATGCCACAAAGAAAATGAAAATCATTCCGACTACCGCCGCTATGATTACCCATAAAGATTTGCCCCAATTTCTCAAAATGCGGACAGTAGGAATTATAGGTCCAGTGACTGCTCCAACTATAAATAATAAAATTCCCATAACTAATGCAGTTTTAAACGTATCGAATATTGCATCTATAAACTCTTTACCTCTCATCTCTTCACGTAACTCTTTAAAAAGATGTGAAAGGAATAGCCATAGATTTCCTCCAACACCCATACCAATCCATGCATAAAACAATTTATCATGATATCCAGCCATATTTATCCCAACGATAATCCCAATAATAGAGCTAATCGCAATCATAATCGCAGAGAATTTTAAATAAGCCGCCCTATTTTTTTCGCTTTCATCTGGAGCATCATGAGAACCATAAACTGCCGGATCAACATACGCCGGATTTTGTTTGCTTTTTAATTTTTCAAGTTCCTCTCGCACTAATGCGGCATTTTCAGTACCCGTGCCGAGTTCAAAAAATTTCTCATAATCACGAATAGCTGCCGGTATATTGCCAAAATGCGAATACAAAATACCTCTTTTTACATACACATCTGCATATTCCGGTGCTAATTCAATAACTTTATTGCAGTCAGCGAAAGCTTCGTTAGCCTTCTCTAAGTTCATATAGGCAAGCGAACGATTAAAATAAGCATTCTTTTCATTTGGCATAAAATCAATTACTTTAGAGTAATCATCAATAGCCTTTTGATATTCATTCATGTTTAAGTATGCAAGTGCACGATTATTGTATGCCTCAACAATAGTTTCATTCATTTCATTATGAGCATGAAGTTCAATTGCTTTAGAGTAATCATCAATAGCTTTTTTATATTCGTTCATTTTTAAGTATGTAAGTGCACGAATACCGTACGCTGTAATACAAGTTTCATTAGGAGCATGAAGTTCAATTACTTTGCTTAAGTCATTAATTGCTTTGTCTGAATTGTGCAAATGAGCATGTATCGCTCCACGTTTAAAATACGGGTCTGGGGCACTAGGATCTATTGCAACTGCCTTATCTAAATCATTAATGGCTTTTTGATATTCCTCCATTTGCATGTACATCTCTGCACGATTAACATATGCGAGTACACGATTAGCATCTAGTTCAATAGCCTTGGTAGAATCTTCAATAGCTTTTTGAGAATTTCCCATTTTTATGTATGCATTTGAACGGCAAATATATAACTCCGGATCTTTTTGGCTTAGCGCAATAGCCTTGCTGAAATCATCAAGGGCTTGCTGTAAATTCTCCCCTGATAATAAAGATAACGTACCCCTGGCTATGTAAGCTTCAAGAAAATTTGGATTTTCCTCAACGCATTTATCAAGATAACCTATCGCTGTTCCGCCGGCTTTATATGCAGCCTTTGCCTGCGCCAATAAGTCATTGTATTTGCCTTCGTCCATATTAGACCTCCTTGTTTTTTGTTGTGAAATTTTGCTGAATAGCAACATTTAAAATTTTTTCAGGATCTACCCATTTGCCGTTTTGCTTTATGCCTAAATGCAAATGCGGCCCTGTGCTGCGTCCCGTGCTGCCAACTTTGCCAATCGCCTGGCCAGCAACAATGTTTACACCTTTTTTAATGCCCATTTCCTGTAAATGGCAATAATGGCTGCTTAAACCGCCTGCATGAATAATAACAACATAGTATCCGCTCACATTGTTAAAAGCAGATTCAATAACCGTGCCATCGGCGATGGAATAGATTTCATTGCCTTTTGCTGCGCCATAATCAACACCTTCATGTTTTTTAGGTTTCTTTAAAACTGGGTGTTCACGCATTCCGAATTTGCTGGTTCTTCTGCAAGAGCCTTTTAGAGGAAATACATAACTTGAATTTGTGGTAAAACAACTTCTTTTCGCATTTTTTCCAGCTTCACTTTCAACATATTTATAACCATCTGCTTTATTGTTTCGCAAAAAAGCCGATGCATCCGAAGAGTCTATCATATAGCTAACAACAACAGGGGTCTCTGCTTTATTTTCTTCTGTGAAAATGCCTATGCTTTGTCCTTCTTTTATTGCATCTATGCCAAGGCTGTCTATTATTTCCAAAGCAATATTTACAGCTTGTTCTTCGCTAATTCCTTCTTTCAACAAAGCATCTATAATTTCAATGTTCGGATTTTCGTCTTCTTTTATTTTCGGAATTTCAACGGTTTTTATATTGAGCGAATCCGGAGATTTTGGCAAGGAGGTGCCTGGAACTTTAAGGAAAGAATCCCATCGCTTTTTTGCATATTCTCTGAAATATGCTTCTCGTACCTCAATAGCTTCTTTTACATACGCATCACGTTTTGCATAAGCTTCTTCTCTCTTTTTTATATGTTCTTTTGAATATGCATCTCGTAGTTCCATAGCCTCTTTTATGCGAGCATCACGACTTTCAATGCTTTTTGAATTTTGCGCAAATGGCAAAATTGCAGAAAGCAACAATAGCATTGTAATAATTGAAAGCCTATTCATAATTATTGTAACAAATCGCTACCCGTAAATGTTACAACCATGCCATCTGAAACCGAAATATTGGATTTAACAAACTGATTCCCACTGGTAATTGATGTAGAAGAGCCTAGTCTAATATCAATGCTACCAGCAACCAATGATTGTGAAAGCGTGAGTGTTCGCGACTGCCCATCTGATATAGTGGTACTACTGACATAAGAACCCCAATCAGTTGCAGATGATTGTTTCGTATAAAGATAAGATAGGCTATAGCCAGTTTTATTTTCAATAACAATAACCGGAGCAGCAGTAAGAGGATTATCCGCATCGGCTCTAGTAAACATTAACTCCAAGCCATCTGTTACCGTTACATTGCTCTTAGTGTATGTATTATTTGGTTCCGTTGATCTCATTTGAATATCAAACACGGTGTAAGCGGATGGAGGAATAGGTATTGTAGCTGTTCCGCTGTTATTATTTGAAATGCTGCTAAAAGTTTTTCCCCAATCAGCAGAACCTGATGGCCTTATGTAAAAACCATTTAAGGTTGCGCCGATTCTATTTTGAACCGTTATTTTTGGATATTCGCTTTCATCGTTTAAATCTTCTCCAGTAAAGGTTAAAACCATGCCATCTGAAATTGTTACACGATATTTTATAAATATATGCCCACTGCTTAGGCTCTGTCTCAAGCGAATATCGTAGACATTGTTATCAGACAAAGATTGAGGAAGTGTATATGTTCGTGATTGCCCATCTGATATTGAGTTCGATATAGAATTTCCCCAATCAGTTGAAGTTGGGGATTTAATCCAAAGATACCCTATATTATAACCAGTTTTATTTTCAATAACAACAATCGGTGAGCCGATAAAAGATGGATTGTCTGCATCTTCTCTTGTAACCCTTATAACCATGCCGTCTGTTATTGTAACATTTTTCATTGTGTATGTATTAGTAGGGTTTGTTGACCTCATTTGAATATCAAACTCTGTGTAACTTGACGGAGGAATAGATATTTTTGCCGTTCCACTGTTATTATTCGAAATGCTACTAAAGCTTTTCCCCCAATCATCGGAAACCGATGGCTTTATATAAAATCCATCAAAAGTTGCGCCAGTTCTATTTTGAACAGTTATGCTTGGGTAATCGCTCTCATCATTTAAATCAGAAGCGGTAAATGTGATAGTCATATTATTTGAAATTGAAACACGATATTGTATAAATACATTAGAGCCGCTTGCTGATGTTTGTGTTCTAAAATCATATTTGCTGTTAACTGGCAAAGATTTATTAGAAAGAGTTACTGTTCGCGACTCTCCATCTGATAGAGTGTAATAAGGGCTGATATTAGAACCCCAATCATGTGAAGTTGATTGTTTCATATAGAGATAATAATATAGGCTATAGCCCGTATTATTTACAATCGTAAAAGTCGGATTTATAAGCATTGCAACACTGCTTGAAGATGCTCCCGTGCCATTGCTGCCGGAAGATGTGCCTCCACCGGAAGATGTGCCGCCGCCGTTGTTACCTCCGCCGGAGGATATACCGCCGTTGTAGTTATTGCCGTCACCGCTATTATCCATGCCACCGGCAGGATCGTCTGCGCATCCGGTTAAAGAAAACACCGAAATGGCCGCCACTATTGCTGCCACGCTTGCGAACTTCAAAAAAACGAACTTTTTCATTTTTTTATCTCCTTTGTTATTTTCTGTCCATAAGACCTTTTCTAATTCTAACTCCAGCAGCAATGGATATATATGCCGCTACACGACCTTGAAACGGCACTATGTTGTATAGCCCTTCAACGGAAAGACCAAAATCGTCGCCACCTAAAAGTAAACCGCCTCCGCATCCAAATACTGGGGTTGAAAAACTTGCCACGTTAACTTTCTTTGTATCGCCACCACTCTTATTCTCATGGGAATCAATTTTGTACCAACCCCAAGAAGCACCACCAGACAGGAATAGGAACTCAACCGGGTGCAATTTTAAGGAAGTGCCCAGCTTCATATTGAAAGAAAATATACTATCAGTAATAATATTTGGGCGCCTTCTTACAATCTCATCTTCATCAACACCGATCATGCCCATTTCAAAATGCAATCCATAACGGATAAATCTAATGTCTTGCCTATAAAATTCAGCAGCCATTAAAAAATGTCCACCCGATGATTTATAGAGGGTAGGGTCAATGTCGTCCATATTTAAGTATCCACCGAAACCAATTATACCCCATATTTGCCATGCAGTTCGCTCTGCCTCCGATCTCCTTGCTACAATCAATTCGATAGTTTCTCGTCTCCGTCTCTCCTCTGCTGTTTCCGCTTCTCTTCTTCTTTTTTCCTCCATCATAGCCAACCATTCTTGGCTGTCCGGCATATTATGCTTATATGTCACCGTCTCCTTGTGCTCCAATCTAACCTTTGCTTTCACCCTTTCTCGCCCCAATTCAATCTCCGCACAAGTAGCAACAGTACCGCTATATGGCGTTTCCCCAACACGCTTTCCATTCACAAAAACAGGCTCGCTGGACGGCTCACCGTCACGCTCCGTACTTAAAACCAAACCGCCTTGTTTTTGTTTTATATGCCTAGCTATATCAAAAATCTCGTGACTCCCCTTGTTTATGCCAACTTCAAAACTTATGTCCTCATAACATCTATGACTCAACTTAACTCTGTATTTATCAGGCGAAAGTCTATTCTCCAAAGAAAAAACCGCTTTATCATTTATAGTCAAATTCCATTCCTCATGCCTACCCATACCATCCGAATATGCAGATCTTATATCCAAAACTCCGAAATTCGGCTTCAATTTAATGTTTATGTTCTGATTGTTACGCTCAACAGAAACTGTTGTATCTGCTATTTCATATTGCTCCAATGCTGCAATTATGCGAATTTTACCTTCCGGAAGCTCCACTCTGCATGGAGATTGAGCACAACTGGAACTTGGAAGCCCATTAAAACTTAAAGAGGCACCGGCAGGCTCTGTTGCCAAATTCACCAAACGACGCTTGCCCGCATCTGCTTCCCAAGCTCCACCAACACTCTGCACGCCGCTAATGCCTCCGACAATAACAGGAGCACCGGGCCCAGCTTGGGTAGCTCCGGGAATTTTTCTGAATACAACGTCGGGAACGTTTTTGTCTATCAATTCACTTAAACCGTAAATATTATCCGCATCACCATTGAATATACCCACCAATCCTTCAGTGCTAACATTATACAACTCTACTTTAAGCCTCATTTTGTTGCCAAGCTTGCCAACACTGGCTTGAGCAACATAATCAACTTGTGCCTTTTTACCCAAATCCACAATACAGGAACTTTCTTTGCATTCCTGAACATAATTTTCTGCGCCGCCCAAACGAGCCATAACAGCATTTTGAGTTAGCAGAACAAATTTTTCAGATGGTAAAACTTTTAATGCCATTTCACGCACTTTATCCGTAAGAGCATTTTCTTCGGCAGCGCTAAGCGAAGCACCTGCACCATCGGAAGGCAACACTGCAACCGAAGTTTTTTGGGCAAATGCGATGTTAATTGCAAACGCCAATAATAGCATTAAACCTAGCTTTTTCATAACTCTCCCCACAAAACTTGCGGAAAATCATTTCCCATTTTTCCTGTCAGAATAGCTTGAACATGCAAGCCGGAATCCAAAATAAAAGTTTGAGGCAAACTTGGGTTTTCACCCTGCTTAATTAAACCAAAGGATTTAAACAAAATAACATTAGGGTCAAAATAATATGGAAAAGTATTTCCGGCATATTTTTCAACCATCTCTTTCACCTTATCGCCATGAGTGCGAATTCCCTCGCCCACACTTATCAAATAAACAAGAACTCCTTGTTTTTTCAGTTCATCCTTATTCTTTTTGAGAATGTCAAATTCCTCTCTGCAAGGAACGCAATGGGTGGCAAAAAACGAGAGAACCACTCGCTTGGCTCCAGTTTTTTTCACAGCTTCTTTCAAATCATCCCTGTACAATTCATCTATGCCGTTAGGTTCAAGCACAAAAAAATTAGGGATTATGCCCTGCTTCAACTCATTGGGCAATGCCAACCTAGCAGATTTTTGAGCAAAAGAAAAAACAGAAAGCAATGCCATCAGCGCAATGGACATTCGTATTATTCGCATAAAGGTCTCCAAAGTTGTATTTCCTGTATCCATTTATCCCAAAAATCCGCAGTTTTCAATCTAGTTTGCACTCTTTCCAATGCAAAATCTTCTCTCTGATGAGCTCCATCAACGCTGTTTTCCAAAAGCAAATACTCTATGCTATCACAAGAAGCAACAGACAAAGAAGGCTTATCGGAACACGTGTATAAACCGAACTTGTAAGCACAAATAGGCTCAGAGCCTTTGTAAGTTAGAGAAATGCCATCGCCTTGACACGTAGACTTCTCTATTCTTAATTTTTTAGACAACACGGAAAATGCAATTTCAGAATATTCGTTACCCTGTTTTACATTCCAATGCAATTTCGCATTCTGGCAATAATTTTTGTAATCCTCTTTTGTTTTTGAATGTATTTCTCCTACGGAATTGAATAAATCCGTTCTTGCCACGCCAAAGCCATCAAGCATAACTTGAAGTCTTGTGAACTCGTTCCAAAGCGTTTGCGTTCTGCTCCAAGCCTCATTTTTCTGCTTGGGGTGCGTTATGCTCGGCAATACTTGAGAAACTAGGCTCAAAGAATCTGCGACTAATCGCTGGCGTTCAACAAAACCTTTAGATGCATCGGCACGGCTCATGCAAACTACAACGCCAAATTCTTTCCCTTGCTGTTTTTTAAATATAATTTTAGCATCGCTTGCATTATTCAGATAACTGACACTGCTTATCTGTTTTTTCCAATGCTCGCTATCAACTTCATTTATTAATTCACTTTTATGCTCTGATTGCACGGAAATAGAACTCTGAATTTCAGACGCAATCATGGCTCTTGCCATATTAGTCGCTACCATTTCATCTTCTGCTATCCCATGCCCCCTAAAATTCCCCGAAGGGCATTGTTGTTGCGTTAAAATTCCATGCAACAACTGCTGCTCTTTGGGCGGTGCGCCAGAACATCCTAGCAGGAACGCTAAACATATAGATAAAAAAATCTTCAGCATTATTCCTTCAGTTTTCCTATGGAATTATCTATTATGGATAGAATGGCGGCGGCTGTAGCTGTGGACTGCAAAGCCTGATCGGAAGAAACAGAACTTTGCAAAGCCTTTAGCGCTTCTCCTTTGGGAACCGACACAATCCTATAAACTCTGTATTTGCCTTCTTCCTTGTTATATTGAGTTTCTGATGCTCTAACTTCAACATTGTTTACAGAAACCGCAGAACTTTGTCCCCACGCAGAAAGAGCGGCAGAAACATCAGCATCGTTTTGATCTACGCTGCTACCGCCGCGAACTTCTCTTATTACGTCTTGCTTCATCTGTAAAATGAGGTTTGCCGTTGCCCGGCCTTGAGCAATATCTCCTGCAGAACCGGCCTTGGTAGAAATTCCTTCTGCCTGCCCGCAATAATGACTTTTGAATTCTTGTTGACATTTCATTAACATCTTATCTCCTACCGAGAAGTCGCCGAATCCATCTATCGTCGACTTGCCACCGGCGCAGCCAAATGTTAATACCAAGGCAAGCACTACGCCTGCCGCCACGAGAATGGATTTTGTCCTATTCATATTAGATCTCCTTGTTTTTGGTTGTGAAATTCTTGACTGAATTGTTCAATGAAAAAGGCAAGTTTTTTGCCTTGCCTCCATTGAATTTTGCAAATTTATATAACCCCTTATACTCCGAAAAATTTACATGGGGGGGG
>Ga0209755_10002856_pt1 | contig 22677 bp, 26 predicted proteins | sample TergutCo191P1_FD_187301 | JGI IMG/M metagenome (GOLD analysis project Ga0209755, IMG submission 187301) | Cornitermes sp. P1 segment gut microbial communities from Petit-Saut dam, French Guiana - Co191P1 (SPAdes) (version 2) | ecosystem: Host-associated > Arthropoda: Insects > Digestive system... | reverse complement strand
ACGTGTTAGCCTTAGTGATTGGGGAGTGGATTTCAATGGCAACGTGGTCAGGATTGGTGATAATGCTTTGCTATTGGAGCAGCGTGTCTATGCTTACAGATGGACATTCATGCCGTAGCGTCCAAGCAGATGGTGAGATGGCTGCTAACGAAATTTTTGTTTTGCCCCTTGAGTAAAAGGGCATTGCATTGAAAGATAACAGCCGTGCGGGCTTTAAGCGAAAAGGGGTTTGGTCATGGAAGAAGTCGAACGAATGGTGGAAAAAATTACAGTAAAAGTGGTGAAGCCGTCTTTCACGGTTCCCTTGCACACAAAGCAGATCATTTGTTCCTCCTCTGCCTGAAACCTTCCTCCCATTTGAACGGATTAGGGGAATATGCAGTGATGAGCCACAATTCCGCACCATACGAACCGCAAACAATACATCCAATATAACGCACTTGGCCGTTTCTGCCAAGACAGGGGCTTGGCATTGTTGACACTGCACCCCTCATGCAGTAACATGACACCATGCGACATTTGGTGGACACGCTAAAGAAAAACAAAACCCTATCAAGGGAAGACTTTAAAACACTGCTGACCATCGGGGACAAAGACACAGAGGAATACCTATTTTCCTGCGCCAGGGACACCGCGGTGGAGCATTTCGGGAAAGAGATTTACCTTCGTGGTTTGATTGAATTTTCCAATTACTGCAAGCAGAACTGCCTATACTGCGGATTGCGTCAGGATAACCTCAATCTGGAAAGGTACCGTTTAAGCAAAGAGGAAATTCTGGAATGCTGCGAGGAAGGGTACGGCCTGGGCTTCCGCACCTTTGTCTTGCAGTCGGGCGAGGACGACTATTACACAAAAGAGCACATGGTGGAGATAATCCACGCCATCCGCAGCAAATATCCCGACTGCGCGATAACGGTTAGCATCGGCGAGAAAGACGAGGATGCCTACCGCGCATATTTCGAGGCAGGAGCAAACCGCTTCCTGCTGCGCCACGAGACAATCTCGCCAGAACATTATCGGCAACTGCATCCGCCAGGAATGGAAATCGAAACACGGAAAGAGTGCCTGCACAGGCTAAAGGAGATCGGCTTTCAAACAGGCAGTGGAATTATGGTTGGCTCCCCCTACCAGACGATTGACAATATCATCGACGACCTGTATTTCCTAGCCGAACTGCAACCGGAAATGATAGGAATCGGCCCGTACCTGCCAAGCAAGGACACGCCTTTCAGGGATCAAAAGGCGGGAAGCGTGGAATTAACGGTTCGTTTGATCGCAATTTTTAGGCTGATGCATCCCGAGGGCTTGATACCTGCTACGACGGCTCTTGCGACAATACACCCAACCGGGCGTGAAAAAGGGATTCTGGCCGGGGCGAATGTCGTCATGCCCAATCTGTCGCCCCTGCGCGTCCGCGAAAAATACCAGTTGTATGACAACAAGGCCTGCACGAGGGACGAGGCGGCCCATTGCCGCGGGTGTCTGCAAAGAAGGCTGGAGAAAATCGGGTACACGATAAGCGAACATAGGGGCGATCACGTAAGCAGAAGGGCTGGGCAAGGCTGTTGAAAGGCGACTATTCGATAAGCATTACAACCACCGCCGACAAAGATTCGGCAAAGGAAATCGCCAGGCTGCTTGTGGGAAGGCGGCTTGCAGCTTGCGTGCAAATGTTTCCGATCGAGAGCATATATTTTTGGCAGGATAAAGTCTGCGCGGACAACGAAACCACGCTGTTTATCAAGTCAAAAACGGCGCTGTTCGATGAAATCAAGGCGGTCATTAGGGAAGCCCACGCATACGAAGTCCCCGAGATAATACAAATACCAATCACGGATGGCCTGCCTGAATATCTTAAGTGGATTGATGCCTCTACTCGCAACGGCGAAATGCCTCATTGACTTTTTGCGGCCTATGTTTCAGACTGAGCTATGACATTAGCCAATCGAATAACCCTCCTTCGGATTATTCTTGCGCCGATATTTTTTGCCCTGTACCTTGTTCCCGAAGGATGCCCCATATGGGCAGCGGTCAACCCAATCTGGATTATCGTGTTGCTTTGGGTCATTTTTATTGTCGCCGAGCTTACCGATGGCTTGGATGGCTTGGCGGCTCGCAGACTTAACCAGACCAGTGATTTTGGAAAACTTTTCGATCCCTTTGCCGATACCCTCGTACAGCTTACATTTTTCCTCTGCTTTGTCATCGACGGGATTTTTCCAGCGGCCTTGTTTCTCGTGGTAATATACCGCGAATTCGGCATACTTTTTATCCGCAACCTCATGCTGAAAGAAGGCATTACCATGGGGGCCAGGATGAGCGGCAAGGTCAAAACCGTGGCCTACATCGTTGCCTGTTCCACCGCCATGGTCTATGTCAGCCTAAGCCGGCTCAACATACTCGAATTCCTGCACCCGGTTTTTAGGATTGCATCCCTTGCCGTTTTTGCCGCATCCGTGGCGATCTCGGTATTGTCGTTCTTCGATTACTTTAAGGTGTACAAGGCTTCCAAGGACAAGGCTTAGTTTACCGATTCGGCCTGGAGCGTACGGTTTTTATGTTTGCCCTTTTCAATTTTATCCATTTTGCGATGGTATTCGGTCTGTTTAACCAGAGCCTGAATCGAGTCAACGTAGATCCTGCCTTTTCGTACCTGGATATTTTTGTCCTTCTGCAACTCCCCCATTAATATGTAGCCATCCTTCTCGGCGAGTCCCAAGGTGTTGACAAAATTTTCCCAGGTAAAATTAAAGACATGGGGGCCAGTGCTATCAAGGTTAGCCCGAATTTTTTCCAATTGGATGAACATGGCACCGTATATTTTTGCCAGGGGATCTATCATAAGGGCGTTTTCCACCTGCCTGGACACGAACCATATTCTTTCTGCAAGTAGAGTGGTAACCCTAACTGCAAGCTGGGGCTGATCCCTAATCATAAGCTCGAAATTGGCCTTATTTACCGCCATTACCACACAGTCTTCGACGGCAACGGCACTGGCCGCCCTGGGCTTGCCTTCAAGGGCAGCCATTTCGCCGAATATATCCCCAGACTTGAGCATCGTCAGAAGCACCTCATTGTTGTTAATGATTCTGATAATCTTTAAGGAACCGCTTTGGATGATAAAAAGCTCGTCCCCTGGCTCCCCCTCGGCAAAAATCATATCCCCCTTGCGGTAAGCCCGTTCCAGCTCGGTTTTCCCGTAATCCGTTTTCACGTCCTCCACGTCATTTTCCAGCTCCTTAAGCCGTTTTCCGGCAAGGACGCTGTTTTCTTCCTGGGGGCAATACTTGAGGTATTTGGTATAGGCATAAAAAGCCTGCCTGTACTGCTTTTGGTTAAAGTAATACTCCGCCACGCCAAAAAGTCGGGAGGGATAGTCCACCACGGTGGGTTCCGTATCGTCCCTTCGGATAAGTTTTGTAAGGGTCCTGTCCAAAAACCTAAGCCGCCCCGAAAGCTGTATGAGTATCTTTACGGCGATTCGGGTATTCCTCTGGATAAGCGGCACGTATTGCTGCGGGCGAACGGTGATAAGGACAACATCGGTCATCGCCACGGCCGTTTCGATATGGCTGTTGAAAGACATGGTGGAAACGACGCCAAAAAAATCCCCGGGCACAAGTATCTCTTCCCTGTTCATGATTTCCCTGGAAAGGCTAATCCTTCCCTGCTGGATAATAAAAAAGCAGTCGGCCTTCTGCCTGCCCTCGACCACTATGTACGATCCCTGCTTGTAATTTGCGGTGCCCAATTGAAACTTATCTGACGACACTTTAATGCTCCTTGCCTGGTTTCAGCCTTCCCTACATTTTTTTAATCACGGCTTCGTCGTGAAGCAACAAGACGTGAAAAATCTTTGATGTTTTTTACCACCATACGGTTTTGGTATAAAGTCAAGCGACGTTGGGTAATATAATATTCCAACACTTCCTTTGCCTCTATGGTGCTCAAACCTGCCCAGTGGGCAATGTCCTCGGTGGTAACATGGAATTCGCGTGAATAGTCAAGGCTTTTCTCGCTGGGAGTGCCACCCATGGTTGCGTCAAGCATTAGAAATACATCGGCGACTTTTGCCTGGGGATCGGGTAGGGTTAAGATCATAAATCGCCGTTTTGAATGGAAAATTCGTGTTGAAAAAACTTTCAACAGTTTTATGGCGATCTGCGGGTAACCCTGCATCATAACCTCAAAATTTTTCCCGGTAAGTTCAAGCACGGTTACTTCGTCCATGGCAATTGCGCTGGCGGTGCGTGGCGTGGAATCCAGAATCGCCATCTCGCCGAATATTTCCTTGGAATGCAGGATATCAAGGGTGCGTTCGTGCTGCCCAGCGTTCTTCGTAAGTTTCACATGGCCTGACTGTATAAGGTAAAAAGTGTTTCCCGGCTCGTATTCGGAAAAGATAATTTCGCTGGGTTTGAAGCTCCGAAAAAACTTGGCAAGAAAGTCGTTATCAATTTGCAGGCTGCCTTCGTCCATAGTAGATTTGTCCTTCGGTACCGAACCAACCGAGGCATAGCTTTGGTCATTGGACATCGAGGCATTTGCCAAAGCCCGAAGGTGCTTTTTGACATCTTCCGAATTTTCCCCCTCAGGGTATAGCTCAAGATATCGCTTGAAAATATATTTTGCGTGGGAGTAGCACTGGCGCTTCATATATTTTTCGCCTATCTCAAACAGCCCGTAGTCCGACTTCACATACTGCGTGTTTGTGATGTTGGAAATACGGGTATGCACACATCGCAACTGTTCCGAAAAAACTTTGAGCATTTTCATTATAATTCTGCTGTTCGATAATAGCATTAGCTCAAATTCGGGAACCGTAAATGCCAAAACCGTACAGCGTTCCTTCGCTGTGGCATTTTCATCGTAGGGAAACTGCCCCAGTGCGGGTTTTACACCGAAAAATTCGCCCGGGTCTACAACATTGGATGTCTCTTCCCCCGTTTCGATATCCGTGTATTGCAGCCATATCCTCCCCTGCTGGAGGACAAAAATTTTGCTCGCTTTGTCCCCGACACAGTAAATGAGCGCGTTTGCCCCGAACTGGATTTGCTTTGGCATAATCAATTCTCCCCTGTCTTAAAAAAAGGGTCAAATGGAATATAATCCAGCATTTTTTTGAACCCCACTTTTTGTCGTATCATGGTATACAGGCTCTCGGGATCGCCTTTTACAAACATCGCCCGTCCGCCGACCTCGATCTGCGAATAGCCGGGCGGCAGTTTCCCCCCAAATATGTCAAGAAAACCTGTCTCGCCGTAAATGGGCGTACCTGCCAGGGTTAACAGTTCTATGTCCACCATGGAAGCGTTCACGAAGTTCTCGTAGGGATTGTCGTGGCTGGTTTTAAGAACCAGGATGTCGCCCAGCTTGCCCTCGTCCAGCGTCCCGATACGCTCCTCCATCAGGAAAGCCTTGGCCGCATTGTGCGTTACCATTTCGAACAATTTTTCGGCAGAAAGATCCTCGCCGTACATATTGCGGTACAGTTCCCTTGCATATTTGATCTCCGCAAGCAGGTTCACCGATCCGGTCGCCGAGGAATCCGTCCCGATTGTAACGTTTACCCCGGCCTTGATTAGCTTGCGGATTTTCGCGGTGACGTTGAACATGCGCATGTTCGAACGGGCGCACCATGAAACGCTTGCCTTGACTTTTGCCAGTTTCTTGATTTCCGCATCGCTAAGCGACAGGCAGTGAATCAGCAGGCAATGCCTGTCCAGGCATCCAAAGTTTTCGAGCACCTGGATACCGTGCATCGCCTCCCACTCGAAACCCTCGCACAGATGGGTGATGAAGGGCCACTTGTTCTCCACCGCCCGTTTGTGCTCAATCTCTATCCCTTCGCCCCAGCCGAGATCATACGACGAGCATTCGTGGGAAAGGCAGTATTCGGAAATTGCCCTAATCGGCAGGGTGGGAAGGATTTTACCGTTCAACTCGTGCGGGAAGTGGTCGTTTACGGTGGTTACGCCGGAAAAAAGGCATTTGTACCCAGACAGGGCGTACAGATCCTCGCGATCCAAATTGGAACGTTCCCTGAAGGTATCCGAAGCCTTGAGGTCTTTATCCCAGGGTAGCCAGGTAAGATAGAAGGTTCCAGGTTTGGGGCCTACCGGTGGAAGGTAGTTTCCCTGTAGGTGATCGTGGGTGTTGATCAGCGAAGGATATACACATGACTTGTTCCCCAGGTCAATGGAGACAGCCCCCTGTTGGGAAGTGATCCGCTCACCCTGGATGCTTAGGCTGCCAGTTTTTGCCCTTTTGCCCTGGGAGACGATTGTCCCCCCGATTAATGTATAGTCCACTTATCCCACCCCATTTATCTTAATTAGCCCTTGCCTCATTTTACCATAAATTGCACATAAATCAATGCCCTTTGAAGATATTTGCCGCCTGGGACAGAACTCCAGGGGAAATGCTACACTGTTTGGGAGATGATCGACTTGCATACCCACTCAACCGCCTCTGACGGGGATCTTAGCCCCCAAAACCTGGTTAGGGAGGCCCAAAAAAGGGGCATAAGTACCCTCGCCCTGACCGATCACGACACTTTGGGCGGCCTGGAGGCCGCAGCGAACGAGGCAAAAGCCGCAGGCATAGGTTTTATCCCCGGCGTTGAGATCAGCATCCACTGGAGTGGGACGGGGGATGTCTCCGGGCTTGGCCCGGGTGGGGAAATGCACCTCCTGGGTTTGGGCATACGCTCGCCAAGCCCTGCCTTTCTGGCGGCGATTTCCGAACTTTCCCAGCGCAGGGAGGCCCGAAACCGTGAAATCCTTGACCGAATGCACGAGCTGAGCATCGAAGCCAGCTGGGAGGAGCTTCTTGAGCTTTCCGGCGGACACTCGGTCGGTAGGCCGCATTTTGCCAGCCTGCTTATCCGCAAGAAAATCGTCAGGAACCAGAAACAGGCTTTTGCCCGTTACCTGGGTTTGGGGAAGCCCCTGTATGTGCCCAAGGTCGGCCTTGCCTTTGCGGAGGCCACCGCCCTTATCCGTGAATCGGGCGGTATCCCAGTCCTTGCCCACCCGATGTCGCTTTTTGTCGCCTGGGGCCGTCTCCCCGATCTCATAAAAGCCCTACAGGATCGTGGCCTTATGGGCCTGGAGGCATGGCACCCCACCACCAAGCCAAAGTCCTGCCGCCGCCTGGAGGAACTTGGCAAAGCCCTTGGCCTGTACATCACCGAGGGAAGCGACTTTCACGGAAGCACCTGGCCGAATCGAAAGCTTGGCTGCTCCAACAAAGACCGGGAAATAAGCGGGGAGCTTCTTGAGGCACTGCCGGACTTGCAGCTTTGACACTCGGCTGGATATCGTACTTCATTCGGTATTTCCCCAAAACGGGGTGGCATATACCGTTTTTCTCCAGTAAAATAAAGCCATGAATATTCCTGGGGACACTGGGATGCCAAAAGGATAATAGATGTCTATATTCATACTTTGGCCGCTAACGATTATTCTATTTTTAGTCTTCACGCTTGGCATTTTATTTATAATGACGCGGGGCAGGCGTTTCCTAAGAATAACCTGCTCTATTTCCTTCTAGCCCAGGTCGCATTAAACGACCTGGGCTGCCCGCCATTGACGGAACAGGTTCGCCCGTCATAAAACCTGCAATCCTTGCATTGACCTTGTGCCATACAAACCTCCAGCGCAATAAACGCAGTCAAATCCTTTTTATCTTACCATTCTACCTTGATCCCGTCAAGTTTTTTCTTTAAAACAAGCAAACCGCCAACCCAACCCGACTGGTCTTGGAACGGGCTCCAGGACTCCCGTTTTTTTCAAAATCTGGGCTGGATTTTTTGCCCCCCGCTCGCAAGACCCTATGCTATAATCATGCCACGAAATATCAAATGTGGAAGGGTGTTATAGTGGAAAAACTGAATCGGGACTTTCTTGCAGCTGGGCGTTTGGGCAAGGGCATCGAGGCTGGCGCGACGGCGCAACTACCAATCAAGGTACTGCAGTTTGGCGAGGGCAATTTCCTTCGGGCCTTCGTGGACCTCATGATAGACGAGCTTAACGAGAAGGGGCTGTTCGCCGGCAAGGTCGCGGTTGTGCAGCCAATAGCCCAGGGCATGGCCGACATGATAAATGCCCAGGACGGGCTTTACACCGTGGTTTTGCGCGGGTACGAGAACAAGCGTGAAGTTATCCGTAAACGGGTCGTTTCCTGCATCGACACTTGCATAAACCCCTACACGGATTTTGACTCGTACATCGAGGCAGCGAAAAACCCCGATCTGCGTTTCGTCGTATCCAACACTACCGAAGCCGGGATCGCCTACAAAGAGGGGGAAACCTTGGACGACAAACCGCAGTCCAGTTTTCCCGGCAAGGTCTGCGCCCTACTCTACCGACGCTTCCGGCATTTCGGCGGCGACGCGGCGAAGGGTCTCGTGTTTATCCCCTGCGAACTGATTGACAATAACGGTGCCATGTTGAAGGAAACCGTACTAAAGTACGCCAGGGAATGGAAGCTGGAACATGCATTTGTTGACTGGATCGAGAACGCCAACTACTTCACGAACACCTTGGTTGATCGCATCGTAACTGGCTATCCTCGCGATGAAATAAACGAACTGTGGGCAGATCTGGGTTACGAGGACAGGCTGCTTGTAACCGCCGAAATCTTCCACTTTTTCGCAATCGAGGCCCCGAAAACGGCAATGGAAACCATTTCCGAGGAGCTTCCCTTCCACAAAGCCGGGCTTAACGTGGTATGGACGGCCGACGCGACCCCCTACAAACAGCGGAAGGTGCGTATCCTAAACGGGGCGCACACCATGAGCGTTCTTGCGGCGTACATGGCTGGAAAGGACACCGTGGGGGAAATGATGGGCGACGAGGTTTTTGTGCAATATCTGCGACATGGAATTTTCGACGAGATAATCCCGACGCTTGATCTGGAACGCGACGACCTAAGCTCCTTTGCCGAGGCGGTTTTCGACAGGTTCGCCAATCCATATATTCGGCATTATTTATTGTCAATCGCGCTTAACTCCGTATCCAAGTACAAAGTGCGGGTTCTGCCCTCCATCCTTGAGTACTACAAGCGCAAAGGGGAACTGCCCAAGTTGCTTCCCCTGTCGATGGCGGCTCTCATCATTTTTTACTTTGGAACCGAGATTGTCGATGGCGCACTGATCGGCACACGGAAGGATGGCAGGAAGTACAAAATAGCGGACGACATGGAAGTTTTGGAATTTTTCAGGGACGCTTACGCGGAATGCAAAAACCTGGAGGATCTCGCGAGGAAGGTTTTGGGCAAGGTCGATTTCTGGGGCGAGGATCTTAACGCCCTCCCAGGCTTCCACGCCGAGGTTTCGAAATGCCTTGAAGGGATCGACAAGAACGGCATGAAGGCGACGATGGCCGAGCTGTGCGGCTTGGCCTTTGCCAAGGAACATTAGGCAAGAAAGGCGGGCGAGCAATGGAAAAGGGAAAATCTGCGATAAAGATAAACGCTTGTGACAATGTTGTCGTTTTGCTTAAAAACGTTGCCTACGGCGATGAGGTCTTTGGCATAACCACGCGGGACGACATTCCGATGGGTCATAAGATGGCGGTCGCTCCCATCGCCAAGGGCGAAAACCTGGTGAAGTACGGTTACCCCATCGGCCACGCTACCGCCGACATACTCCCTGGGCAACATGTACACACACAGAATCTGCGGACAAACCTTTCCGGCATACTGGACTACGAGTACCGCCCAGAGCCGGTTCTGGCTTTGCCCAAGAAGGAAGGCACGTTCCAGGGGTTCGTGCGGGAGAACGGCCGCGTCGGAATACGCAACGAAATCTGGATCGTCAACACCGTCGGCTGCGTGAACAAAATCGCCGAGAAGATTGCCAAGATTGCCAACAAGCGTTATTCGGGAAATGGCTCGGGTCGCATTGACGGGGTTTTCACCTTCGTCCATCCCTACGGCTGTTCCCAGCTTGGCGGCGACCACGTCCACACGCAGGACCTGCTGAAAAACATGGTCAATCACCCGAACGCTGGCGGTGTGCTGGTTTTGGGGCTTGGTTGCGAGAACAACAATATCCCGGAGTTCAAGAAGGTTCTGGGTAGTTGGGATGACAATCGTGTCAAGTTCCTTAACACGCAGGATGTGGGCAACGACGTGGAAGCCGGGCTGGAGCTGATAGACGAGCTTGTCCGCCATGCCGAAAAGTTCGAGCGGCAGGAAGTTTCCATTGCCAATCTGGTGATTGGCCTGAAATGCGGCGGCAGCGACGGCTTTTCCGGAATTACCGCGAACCCACTTGTGGGGCGAATTTCCGACGAGCTAATCGCCCACGGTGGAACCTCGATTCTGACGGAGGTGCCGGAGATGTTCGGCGCGGAGACAATCCTTATGAACCGATGTGTGGACGAGGGGATTTTCGACAAAACCGTTAAGCTCGTGAACGACTTCAAGCAGTACTTCATGCGCTACGACCAGGAAATCTACGAGAACCCATCCCCAGGCAACAAGGACGGCGGCATTTCCACGCTGGAGGACAAGTCCCTGGGATGTACCCAAAAGGGCGGTCGTTCTGGCGTGGTGGATGTGCTTGACTACGGCGATGTGGTGCAGAAGTGTGGGCTTAACTTGTTGCAGGGGCCAGGCAACGACATAGTTGCTGTTAGCAACCTGACGGCTGCGGGCGCACACATGGTACTTTTCACCACTGGTCGCGGCACCCCGCTTGGTGCGCCCGTGCCCACGGTCAAGGTTTCCAGTAATTCCCAACTTGCGAGTCACAAAGCCGATTGGATCGATTTTGACGCTGGGGTTCTGCTGGGAAACGAAAACGCCGACATGGAGATACTTGCGGGGGAATTTTTCCGTTACCTTGTCTCCGTGGCAAGCGGCGAAACCAAGACCCAGAACGAGGTATACGATTATCGCGAGATATCGATTTTCAAAGACGGTGTCACCTTGTAAGTTCGTTATTCGTTCTGTTTCATTGCCACTGGAATAATCCCTGGTATCGATATACTATAGGCACATCGTGAACGACAAATTAATACTGGGCGAATTTGGTTTCCAGTGGCATATTACGTGGCGATGCGTCGGAAGGTGCAAGCATTGCTACCAATCCGGCACGGAAAGCGATGCGGAACTAACCGTGGACGCACTTAAGCACATTGCCGACATCATAATGGGCGCGGTATCTGGCTTTGTTACCATCAACATCACGGGTGGCGAGCCGCTGTTGTATCAAGGCTCCCATGGGCTGTTTGATCTTATGGCGTACCTTTCGCAATTTGAGAAACTCGGCGAACTCAACATCATTACCAGCACCAGTGGGATGGATCGGCAAACGGTCCGCGATCTAAAGGCACTGCCCAAATTGGCATATGTGAAGGTCTCGCTGGAATCCCACGATCCGCTGATTAACGACCGCATTCGCTGGCTGGGGCATTACGCTATGACGCTGGGGAATATACGAAAGCTGGTGGATGCAGGCTTGCAAGTAATTGTCATGACAACATTGAGCAAACAAAATTATCAATCGGTGGCCAGCTTGTGCGCCCTGGCTGAAAGTCTGGGCACACGCGGAGTTATATTCGAGCGGTTCGTGCCACTGGGACGCGGGGCAGCCGAGATGCACGGTTCGGCGTTGACGGCAAAGGAATGGCGGGAGGTTCTTTCCGCAATCGCCGGTATTGCCGGGGTGGAAATTGGCGAACTGTCGCCGTACAAGGCGTTCTGGGTTGACGGGGCGACGGTAAGCGGGGCACCGTGTTGCCTGGGGCCAAGGTCAATGGCGCTGATGCCCGACGGCACGGTCTATCCCTGCCGCCGAGTCCCTATGTCAGCCGGAAAATTGCCCGATGACGGAATGGAACGGATATTAGGCGTGTTAAACGGGTATTCGTCCACGCCGCAGAAATGTTTTGATTTTGACTTTTAGGTGACAGAAACCTTGAAATGATGCTAAAATAGCTTGTCGTCTGGTAACAATAGGTTGAGGAGGGAAGTCATGCATTCCGATATTAGGTGGAAACAAAGGTTCCAAAATTTCGAGGCCTCCCTGCGCGAACTGCGTATTGCGCTTGAGAAGACGGAATACACGACATTGGAACGCGCCGGGTTGATTCAGTTTTTTGAGATAAGTTTCGAGCTGGCGTGGAAAACCCTCAAAGATATGCTTATTTACGAGGGCTACGACGTAAATTCCCCAAAATCGACCTTGAAGCAGGCTTTTGCTAACGGCACAATCGCCGACGGTGAGCTTTGGCTAAAAGCGCTTGACGGACGAAACCTGTTCTCACACACATACGACAACGAACTGGCGGAGGAAGCCATAGACTTGATAAAAAAAACATATTCCCCCTTGCTTTTTGACCTTGAAACCAAGCTAAAAAGTCAACAGGCATGAAAAACGAACTGTCGCCTGAAGAGCTTGCGCGGATATGCGCCATATTGGAGACCGTCCCCTCTGTTGACAAAGCCGTCCTGTTCGGTTCCCGTGCCATGGGGCACGCCAGACACAACAGCGATGTTGACATAATGCTTTACGGAGACGGACTAAAGTTGCTGGATATTATGCAGATAAGCAGCTTGCTTGAGGAAACAACACTACCTTACCAATTTGACCTTATTCGCCATGACGCAAAGAACCAAGCTTTGCTGGATCATGTTAAGCAACATGGCAAGGTTATCTTCCAACGGGATATTGCTGGTGCAAAGTCTCAAACATGAACGTGGGCACTTTTCACCGCCATGACCTGCAACCGTTATAATATGTTCCCCTCAATCCACCGTGCCACGCCGTCCTCGTCACAATCGCCGCAGACACAATCGGCGACGGCTTTGGCTTCGGGGATAGCGTTTTGCATAGCTACGCCGATCCCAACGGCGCGTAACATACCGATGTCGTTTGTATCATCGCCAAACGCGACGACATCTTTAATCGGGATATCCAGCGTGGCGGTAATGGCAGATAATGCCTTCTCCTTGGATGCGCCGCGCGCGTGAAACGCATACCAGTTTTCACCGCTGAAACCTGTTACATCAATCATTGGGAATTCTTCGGCAATGGCTTTGATGGATTGGCTATCCTCCGTCCGAACAGTAATCTTGTAAACATCGCCATACTCCACTGGCTGGGAAAAATCGCTTGTTATCGAGTGTGAATAATCCTCCCAACCAGGCATTCCGACAATTGGTTCGGAATTGAAATAGCCTTTATCGGATTGAAGCGTAATTTGCAAAATTCGCAGATCATCCAGACATTTTTGAATCAATGCGGAAACAATATCGGGTGGTATCGTTGCCTTGTAAAATACCTCGGAACCTTGCCGAGCCAAGACCCCCATGTTTGAGATAAAAATATCGGGCGTTATCTGTCGGCTGAATCGCTCGGCCGCTTTTTCCATACGTGCCGTCGCAAACGCAATTAGGATGCCTTTGTCCCCGCAACGCTTAAACACGGATTTTGTGTACTCCGATATTTCCTTGTCACGGCGTAAAAGCGTGTCGTCAAGATCCGTTACGATTAGTTTGATATTTTTCATCTGCCATTGTAGAACGGATTATGGCAGAAGGGCAAGGGATGGCTACGGTATTTTCTTCAGGCGCAGGCAAACTTTTTAACACTCCTTATTGCGAATACTTTTGTTTTGTGATATGATGCCTACATTGCTAATGGGCTGGAGGATGAGATTAACCTTTATACATATCATACCATGACAATTGGGGATTATGACGAAATCCACTCGTTATAGAAAACCGTTCCGGGTATCGGGTTGAGCGAGGCCGACAGTCGGGAAAATATCGAGGTATATTTGTCCCGCAATCCCGAACAGAGTTTTGTGTGCAAATCCGGCGGGAAAATCGTCGGCACGATCCTGTGCGGAAATGACGGGCGCAGGGCCTATATCCACCACACCGCGGTCGCAGCGGAACATCGCCGACAGGGAATTGCCGCCGAGCTTGTCCGCTTGGCGATGAATGCACAGAGGAAACGGGGCATAACGAAATGCCACCTGTTCATCTTTAACGAGAACGAAACTGGGAAAGCGTTTTGGCGAAAGATGGGTTTTGAGACTCGGCAAGATATCGAGATTATGTCGAAAGTATTGAGCATATGATTATCAATCTTGAACAGAACCCCTCGCAAAACGATATCGAGGTGTCAATCAGGTATCCGGTGATGGACAGAACCGTTAAGCGCATTGTCTCATTTCTAAGGGCCGTTGACACGCAAATAGAATGCGGCCTAACTGACGGCGTTAAGAAGATAAATATTTCCGATATTTGCCACATCGAAAGTCTGGACAAAGTGGCGGTTATCCACTGCGAAAAGGAAAAACTGAAAACAGGACTACGTCTGTTCCAGCTTAACGAAAAACTGAAAGGCAAGGGCTTTGTCCAAATCAGCAAACACTGCATTCTGAATATCAATAAACTGGACAGAATCAAACCGCTGTTCAATAGCCGCATGGAGGCGATATTGACAAACGGGACGCGCCTGTACGTTACCAGAAGGTATCTCGCCGATATAAAGAGGATATTGCAGGATGAGGAATAACATAAAAAAGGTAGCCGTGGATAGCCTGATGTGTACCGGCTCGGCACTGGTTCTTTTGACAATTTTCGTCAGAATTGTAATTCCCAGCGGAACCATCCTTCTTAATACGGTGTTTGAGATACTCGTGGCAAACATCGTTATCAACTTGGGACTCATTTTAACCAGAAAATTCGAAAACTCTTACGCCGTTCTGGAATTTTTGCTTGATGTCAGCTATATAGTTGCCGTCCTTGTTGTCTCCGGGGTAATTTTTGGTTGGTACTCCACGGTGCCGGTTTGGTACCTTGTCGTCATGGCGGTCGCGATCTATGCGTTTGCCGTTTTGACAAGCCTTGTCAGAACGCGAAAAGACGTAAAGGAAATAAACGAATTGCTGCGAAAACGCAAGAAAGAGCAATCCGACACTGCATCTTAGTATCGAATTCCTGCATCTTGGTAATTTTCCATTCCCAAAGCGCAAGCAAACCGTTACTGTTCTAAAATGAAACCACGTTATGCACGGCGATTTATCGTGCTTTTATTATCACCAATCATTTTCACCCTTTTTTCGTGCCCCATGCCGATCGAAGAGATGGCAAGAATGTCATCCAGAGAAATGATAGAATCCCTTACAAGAGGGGTCAGGAATGCACGCATTACGGTGGGAATCGTTCAAAACGGGGAAATGTCGTTTACGGTTTACGGGGAAAACGGCAGGGTGTTGCCAAACAGGGAATACCTTTACGATATCGGCTCTATCTCGAAGGCGATTACAGGACATTTGTTCGCCAGAGCCATATACGAAAATTTATTAACCCTGGAGTGTTTGGATAATTCGATAGACCTTTTTCTCGACCTTCCCCCAAAGGCTTATTACCCGACAATCAGACGTCTCTTGACCCATACCTCCGGGTATCAATTCGGATATGCCTATTTTTTGCCGCCGAAATCCACACCATTCGAAAACCCTTGGTATGGGGTGACCAGGGAAATGCTGATGCATCATGTTAGGACGATAAACTTGGAAAACAGGGATTACCAGTGGAATTACTCCAACTTTGGCCTCTCTGTCGCTGGATTGGTTCTTGAAAGCATATTTAACGAAGACTATGCCTCGTTGGTACGCAGGTACTTTCAGGATTTAGGGTTGAACAGTATCAGGGTGGGTGATGGAAGGGGCAATTGGTCCTTTCACTATAGATGGAACAGAGGCAACCCTTATATTGCCTCGGGGGGACTTGTGTCCACCGTAACGGATTTAATGAAATTTGCACAAATGCAAATGAACCAAACGCTGCCTTATGCGGAATATGCCCAAAGAGTTTGGGCTGAAGTGAATACGACATTTGATTTTCCCGAACTTGGCAATCGCACGGACGCTATGGGTTTGGGCTGGTTTATTGACAGGGGCAATAACATTACATGGCATGGCGGAGCCAACAGCACGTTTTGTACTTATGTAGGTTTTGATGCGGCTGAAGGCATCGCGGTAGTGGTGCTGTCGAATATACGCAGTGGCATACCCGCATGGGTAATCGGTTCGCGAAAATTCGAGGAGTTGCGGTAAAATGAAAAAAACGATTGTTATTTCCTGCCTGTTGGTTTTGTTGTCTTCCACTTTTGCTTTTGCCCAAAGCGAAAGGGAAGGAACCGTTATCGGAACGATGGGGATCGGCGGCGGCTTTGGCACGATAGTGGAAACAATACCGCAATTCTCATTTGTGTTTGACGTAAATTTTATCAGCAAAACGGGGTTCACCCTTTGCCTTACCACTATAGTAAGCGCTCGCCAAGGCGCATTAGGCCCTTCGCAAAACCTGATGTTTGGAGCCGGCTACACTTTTATGAGGGACACTTGGTATGTTGGCGGAGCGCTTATTGCCGCGCCTACGACAATGGATCTAATGCTTGGCGGCAAAATTAACGGCGGATATTTTTTTACCAATGACCTTGGTGTCACCGGCATAGTAACGTACAGACGGACGGCAGGCATTTCTGGCGGTGGTTTATTGTCCATGTTCGATGTATTCGCGGGAATATCAATAAGATTTTTTTAATGACAAGGGAGACAAGGCACATGCGCAAGGCGTTTATCGCAATGGCATTGATTTTGCTAAGTACGTGGATGGCAACGGCCCAATCGTTGGAGGACAGGCCATTTCGGATCGGGGCCAGCTTGGGCTATTCCTTCACCGGATATCGGGAGGAAACATATTCCCTTGTGAACAGATATCTTAACGCCCTGACTTTTATCCTTGACGGCAACATTAAAAGAGGCGACTTTCTTCACTCGTTTAACATCGGTTTTTTCATGGGCAACGCGGAAATGGCCGGCGGCGAAAGGGCCGTGTTGCAAAAGAATTTTTGCACGCAAAGGGGGGAACCCTATTACTTCGCTGTTCTTCGGCAGTACCTTAGCATTAGGGGATACATCGAATACGCTCTTGCCCGGCGGCTGTGGGGAAACGATACCTTCCCCGGTTACCTGGGTGGCGCTTTTCGCGCGGACACTTACATGCAGTTCGCCTTTTACCCCAGTGTTACGGGTCTGGTTTCACTCAACCTGCACGCAAGCCAGACGTGGAATATCGATTCCGAAAACAGCCTGACACTTTCGGTTAGCCTTCCCGTCTTCGGCTATGCGCTTCGCCCCGCCTTTGCCGGAGCGGATCATGCCACGATACAATACGCCTCCGCAAATCCGATTCGCCTGTTAACCCTTGGCAGGATTACCGGTCCGCACAATCACTGGGCCGTTTTCGGCGGCTTGAGATACCATCATCAAATAAACCCGCTGGTTTCGCTGTATTCGGGCCTTGCTTTTGAGCTTTCGCGCATTAACTTTCCCAGACCAAGAAGGGACGCAATACTCCGGTTGAGTTCCGGAATCGCTTTTACGTTTTAGGAGGAACGCATGAAAAGTAGCAAAACATTGACAATAATAATGATGTGCGTGTTGTTGCCCGCCTGCCACCTTTTTTTGCCGTCGGATCCCGGTGCCAACCCAAGGGCCATATTCAACAGCATCTGGAGCGATTTCAACAAAACCTATGCGCTTTTTGACATAAAGGGCATTGACTGGGACGATGTTTACAGGGATTTTTCCCCGCGAATATCGGACGACATGAGCGACAGGGAACTTTTCGACGTGATTGCGGAGATGCTGGAAATACTGGACGACTCGCATGTTTCCCTGTCGTCCCCGTTTGCACATTTCAGGGGAGGCGGCTGGCTCGACACCGTGAACGTGGAACCGTTCAACCTTGACGTGGTCAGGACATATCTGAACGACGGTGGCACTTTTGCTGGAGAGGGAATGTTTTTGTACGGAACGTTTTTATCAAATCCGCGCGTCGGATATATTTACGTTTCGGGTTTTGCCCATGGCGATGTCGGATTCGCGGATCAGAATTGGGTAAGGGCGATTGACGGCATCGTGCGATCCCTTGCGGACACGGATTCGCTAGTCTTGGATGTTCGCGGCAATCGGGGAGGGCTGGTCGCCAACGTGGATTTTATCGTCAGCCGTTTTGCCTCGGCCCAAAGGGACTATGCACAGATACGCACCAAGAACGGCCCCGGACGCAAGGATTTTTCCGCCCCCGTGACCGAGACGATACGGCCCGCAGGATTGCGGTATACCAGACCTATCGTGCTGTTAACAAACAGGCAGACAATTTCGGGTGGGGAATGGTTTACGCTGGCCTTGCGCTCCCAGGATCACGTAACCCATGCGGGAACCGCGACGGCCGGAGCCTTTTCCCTGGGACTGGAACGTTCCCTGATAAACGGCTGGCTGTACACGGTGTCGGTTCAAAGGGTGACGGACATGAACGGCGTGTCTTTCGAGGGAACCGGCATACTGCCAGATGCCGAGCATATTGTTGCGAACACTGTTTCGGAAATTGAGGCCGGTATAGACAGGCAGCTTGAACACGCACGGGATTGGTTTTAGCGTACGCTGGCGGTCGGTTAACCGTGTTTACAGACACCTCAGTTTTATGACATAATATCCGCATTGCCAATGGGGGAGACATGGTTGAGTATGGCGTTTTGGCGGAACATGAGCTTCCGTCTTTGCTGGAATTGTACAAACAGCTAAACCCACATGATAATGCCTTGGATGCATGCACCGCAAAAGACATTTGGAAAAATATCGAGGGGCAAAGCATAAAATACTTTGTCGCCAAGGAAAACGGAAAAATAGTGGCATCATGCTACATCTGCATTATACCCAACCTTACACGCGGGGGAAAGCCAATCGGGTTTATCGAAAATGTAATCACGGATGCGGAATACAGGGGAAAGGGCATTGGCAGAAAAATTATGGAAAACGCCATACAATACGCGAGGGAGCAAAATTGTTATAAAGTTTTGTTGCAAAGCGGAAGCAAAAGAACGGACGCATATGGGTTTTATGAATCGATAGGATTTGACGGGGAATCGAAGAGGGCCTTTGAAATGAGGCTTTGAGCGGGTTGGAAAATTTGGCGCAATCTTCCCGCCAGCCTTGACACCAGTTGTTGCCTAAGGTTACACTCCAGATAGTTCCTGGAAATTGCCGCTTTTATGGAGGTATGTTATGGAATTATTAAGGCTGATTGAGGGCATCCGCTCGCCGTTTCTGGATACCCTGTTTGGGGTTATTACCCGCCTTGGAGAACAGACGATTTTAATCGTCGTGTTTTGCGTGATTTTTTGGTGTGTAAACAAACGGATGGCTTAAGCCCCGGCACCGTTGTTTGCGCCGCCGCATACCCAAAATTGTTGACTTTACAGGAACAAAACGCTTATACTAAAACATACTTTTGACGGGGGAAACCAATGCCTGTTATACGAAACAGTGCGGATTTAAGCACTCGTTATGCGGAAATATCCGATTTATGCCATAAATTTCGTGAACCTGTGTTTTTGACCAAAAACGGCGAAGGCGATCTTGCGATAATGAGCACTCAAACCTACGAAGAAATGGCAGGGCGGAATGACTTATACAGACTCATTCAGGAAGGAATTACCGACATAGAAAACGGAAGAACGGTACCAGAAAAAGAAGTAATCGAGAACATGCGCCTTGCGTTGGTAAAATAATGTTTGAACTCGAATTTTCCGAGAAAGTGCGAGCCTATCTTATTTTCTGTGTAAATGGTCGAGTGCCATTAATATTCGCGCCATTTATCCGCCCCCTGTAGCAAAAAGGTGCCGGTCACCCCGCGGAACGAGGTTGAAAACCGGGTGACAGGCAACGTCGCATTGCCTTGTCAACTTGAATCACTATACCTACCATCAGAGCAAATAAACGTTACATTAGTTCTTGGTCATGCAAGTGGCGTTTTCTAGTTCGCAACTCACCCCGTACCATGTTTTCACAAAAACAGGTTGGGCTATTGTCAGTAGGCCAACCTGTTATTTTGCCCAGTCTGGAATCGAAATGTCTTTTTCATTTATCAACCCAAGTTCATAGACGATTACTGTCCCTTCATTTTTGGCTTCCATTTTTGTCTCTTTCAGAGACATGCCACGTTTAACCATCTCATTATGTGCATTTATGTTTAAATATGTTTTACCCGCAGGTGCAGATGATAGTCTACACGCACCGTTAACGGGGAGACCTATAATCTCTTGATCTTCATTAATGTTCACATTTCCATAATCAATGCCTATTCCCAATCCTGTATCTAACGCCGTGGAGAAAATAGCATAATTGTCTTTATAAAAACTATCAAAAAGCTCATGGCATTTTTGAGAAGCTCTACAACAATGTAGAATCCCATCTTTTCCCGAATACGAAGCAGGAAAATAGGCCAAAATACCATCGCCAAGAAATTTGTCAAATTTTCCATAATTGTCTATTATAATGGCTTTCAGTTTTTTTGTTAATGCAGAAATAAAAACGGCATATTCATCTTGGGAATTAGCTCTTCGCATAAGTTCTTGCGATTTACGAATATCTATTGATATTACAGTCATTTCTTCACTTAGAGCATATCCCTGTCCTGTTTTATCTGGTGGTATGGGCTGCTTATTTCTGCGTAAAGGTTGCCCTATTTCAATGTAATCACGTATTTCCTCCTCTTCCGCCATTGGTGGAGTCGTGAAGGAACCTGCCTGGTCTTCTGGCAAAAGAATCTCGTACAACAAATCAAGCTTGATATTTTCTCCATAGGTCTTAAAAATACCCTTTATAATTTCACGTAGACTTGCTAAATACGGCGTTTTATCCTTGCCCTTAATAAGAACTGTTATTCTGCGTGAATCTTCGGTGATAAGGGCTATAGAATGGCCTTTTTTGTATTTTAATACCGCTCCTTTTCGCCACAATAGTTTTTCATTAAATATATCGCCATTGCATTGAACCATAATTCGAGTTGCGATATTGGGCGGCAAAACTTTTTCAACGACAAACTCCATTCTTAGGCGATCATTGGCATCATCAAAACTTGGCAAGCTTTCAGAATCGGGCATATCTTTCGGTAATATTCCCAGTATAAAAATCTGGCTTGTGTTTTGTTTGTGGAAAAAAGCAAGCTCATATTTTCTCATTAATCTGAATAAATATTTCACCATATCGGAAGGATATTTGTACCGCTTATCATCTTTTAATATTTCCGTGGCTCTTTTTACCGAGAGTATATACTTGCCCAGTTCATAGCCCTTGTTGATAATTTTGTAAATGCCATTTGTAATCCAATTGGGATTAAGAACCAGCTTATCAAACTCCTCCATTCCCTTGTCGTTGTACCAAAGGCAAATGCCAAGCGTATGTAAATCATTCAATATTTCATCTATGCGTTTTTCGGATGCACCACACTTTTCTGCAATCTCGTTAAATTCCTTGCGGTCTATGTGTGGGGATTTGTGTATATCAAAAGATTTACGCAACTCGTTTTTTATCTTATATGCTTCTTCCGATACAACTTGACTAATCCAAGCGTGGTTATTACGCACCGCATCCATAACCGTTTGGCAGAATTCTTCAAGTTCTGTTTTATCGTCATTACCTATATTTACAGGGTAGTAACCCATAATTGAAGGGTATTCTTTTTTCAGTGTCTTTTCTTCAATATCAACTTTGCGGTCATCTTTTCTATTGATAAGGAATAACACCGGGGAATTATCACCGTGAATGCGTATCTGTTCCAGCCAGTACCTGGGGTCATTGTCGCGTTCTATACGCCCGTTGTAAACATAGATGTACAGGCACCGGGCAGACATAAAACAGCGGTGCGCCGAATGGGTTATGGAATGCCCGGCGAAATCCCAAATGTGTGCGTTTACCTTTCTGGAGCCATCTTTATTTGGAAAATCCCATAGATGCGTTTCCACACCTTCCGTACTTTCATACTCTTTAGGCATTTCCGCATTAATATCAAGTAATTTTCTTGCGAGGCTTGTTTTCCCCGCCCCCTTCTCGCCCAGTATTATAATACGTGCCTCATCAAGCCGTTCTACCTTATCGCCAAGTCTTTCAAGATAGCTTCCAACCGCCGCAGCACCTTCCGCTTTTATTTCATCCGGTACGGCAAGGTGGCGCTCAAGTATTTTGATGTCAATAGGAAAGCCATTATTAAACAGGTTTTCATAAAACCGTGCCCAGTAACCACAGCCAATGGACACTAAATCTTCCTGAAAGTTGTCCAACAGGTCGCCGGTAATGTCCCGAACCCGTGAATGTGATATACTACCCCAAGCGGAGGGATAAACCAATGACGACGATTCCAGTAAAGTGCCCGGTGTGCGGCGGGACAAGAATATCGAAGAACGGAAAGGGGGGCGCCAAGCAAAGGTACCTGTGCGGCGACAAGGGCTGCCCAGGGAAGTCCTTCGTATTGGAGTACACGTACAACGGCTGGAAACCGGGCATAAACGAGCAAATAATAAACATGGCGGCCAACGCGTCCGGGATCCGCGACACCGCGCGTGTGCTGAAGGTGTCGAAGCAGAAAGTCAGCGACACTTTAAAAAAACGGGAAAAACGACGAGCAGGGTCAACCTCCGGTATATAGCCAACGCGGGAGCAGTGGAGGCGGAGATGGTCCTGTGGGAGCAGGTCGAGGCTGCGGAACTGGACGAGATGTGGAGTTTCGTTGGGAACAAGGGCTGCCAGCGCTGGCTGTGGCTGGCCATCGACCGCAAGACGCGCGCCGTACTTGCCTATGTCT
>Ga0209755_10002855_pt1 | contig 22679 bp, 25 predicted proteins | sample TergutCo191P1_FD_187301 | JGI IMG/M metagenome (GOLD analysis project Ga0209755, IMG submission 187301) | Cornitermes sp. P1 segment gut microbial communities from Petit-Saut dam, French Guiana - Co191P1 (SPAdes) (version 2) | ecosystem: Host-associated > Arthropoda: Insects > Digestive system... | reverse complement strand
TTATATGCATCGCCTTTTGTTTTAGGTGCATCTTCCATCGCTATAAAGTATTTTCTTGTCGCGATAGTTGACTTATAAAAATACATAAAATAATGTTTTACTTCTGGCATTACCTCAAAGTTATGTACCGAAAGACCCATGCTGTCAAAGTAATTAATCATTATTTTACTTTGCTTTAGATTGTTTTGAGGAATATTTTTTATCAATACTAGCTCAGTATAGTAAGAACTATCACCATATTGCAATCCAAGCGTCTTGCCCGTAGTAATTTGCGTATATTCAATATTATTACTACATGCAGCGAATAATAATATTAACGTCATTACATTAGTTAATCTCATCGTAGAGGTGTCCATTAAATGATTTTTCAAATGTTATTTTTGTTATAAATGGTTTATATCCCCTAAAATGCAGCGGATACCCCTCATAGACGGCGTCCAAGCTGGGTCTGTGGGGGGCAAGAGCCGCATCGGAATGTACTTTTTCGGTTCCGTCTGGCAGCACTTCGGTTGGTACGATTTTTCCGCCCGTATCCCTTTGTAAGCCAATGTTTAAAATATGTTTTTTAAATACGTTGATGTGCTTCGCCCCGCAGTAGTCGCCGCCGCGCCAGTCTGATGGGACGGCACTGGGGGCCCCGGCCAGCCGAAACCGGTCGAGGCGGTACGGGGTGCTGATGGCGCCAATGCCCGAAAAAGCGGTGATTTCAACGCTTTTAGGGTCGATATCCGCGAGGTATGGCGGGTATTTAGCGGTGTCGGCGGTCATTTTAGGCGTTCTCCTCCTGTTCTTAGTATAATAAATGGTACAGGGACGTGGGGGATTTTTTGAAAAAAAGGGCGGATGGGGTGGAAACGGACAAAAAAGGGTGGGCTGGCCGCATTTTGGGGATGGGTCGGCTTAAAAATAAATATTTTTTTGATATGGGCCTGCCTGTAACATATATTAATAGCAGCTTCTGCAGGGATAACAAGGATAGGAGGATGGCCGGTATGCGCAAAGAAAATGGGCAGTATGCGGTACAGCGGCTGGTCCCTATTGCGTTTAACATGATTTTATTACTGTGTATAAGCAGCATTGTTTTAGGGGAGATGCCCCAACGGAAAACATCTCTTGAAAGAGAGATTGATTGTTCTGTTATTGTTGAAGATATAACGTTAACGACAATGATTGTATATATTGGAACTAACGGGCTGCATTGTCCAGATACTCTTATTATTGAAGATATAAATTTGCGTGTTAAAAGAGGTGGCTGTAAGGAAAGCCCGGTTGGTTGTGGTGGATATGATCAACGTCGCACCGGGAGGGCATTGTTAAGCAATACCGATACTTTGTTGTACAATTGTGGCGGAAGTGCTTTTTGGTGGATAAAAGGAACAGGTTCTTCTGAAGCCTTTTACAGCGCTATTATTGACAGCGTTTCTTTGCGAAGATTAAATGATATATTGGATGCGTTTGAAATGAGCCCGGCCAGTTGCATGCCTGAATTTCGGCGGAACGAATTAAGGATATTGGAAGAATTGAGAAATAGGAAATAGGGGACGGAAAAGGCGAGGGTGTGGAGCCTCGCCTGAAGCCAACATCATAATAACGGTTATGGCCAGTAATCCCGTAAACAACTGGATGGCCCCTCTTCAAACGATTCTATGATATTCATAAGTTTTTCCCAGGAAGCGCTGTCAATAACCGTTGGATAATTGTCTTCTCCTTTTCCCCAAACAGCACGGTTGTCAGGACGACTATTAAGAGGAGAAACAAAATACAAGACACCAATGGTATCGGGTAAAAATATTGTCATGCCGCGAGCGTCATCCCCATAACCTACACAGAATATCCTGCAGTCTCTTCTTCCGACCCGCAAATTTATGTTTTCAATTGTAAGTGTATCGACACAACGCGATTCAGCATATACGGTTATTGTCTGCAACAGCACTTCTTCAACAATAGGAGCATCATCATTCCAAGACGGCATTGGTTCTCGAGGTGGTATATCCCCAAAAACAACACAACACATACACAATGATAAAATCATTTTAAATTTCACGTTATTCTGTTTGTATTGACATGTCATATTTTTCCCCTTTTCTAAAACTCGCCAATCTGTTCTTTTTAGAGCTTACAACTGGTTTAGGTCTTCAATTACCACTTCAACCATTTTCGATAGATCAAATTTTCCGCCGATGGCGCCAATGCCCCAAAAAACGGTGATTTCGACGTTTTTAGGGTCAAGATCGGCTATAGTTAGCAGGTATTTTGCGGTATCAGCTGGCATTAGGCGTCCCACTCCTTATATTTATAGTATAATAAATGGTACGAAGAAATATGGGGATTTTTTTGAAAAAAAGACGGAAAGGACGCGGAAATGGTCTGGGTTTACACAAAAGGTGGAACTGTATTGGTAGAGGGATTATAAAAGACTTGATTTATGGCTTTAAATTATGGTGTCAGAAATATTTGTAATTACTTGCGGCAGTAACGTATATTTATATTTAATGGCAGTAACAAATTATACAATAAAACGGCATTTGATTGGAGGACAGCCATGAAGGCATTGTGGAAACTTTGTTTGGTCGTGGTTGTGGCTGTGGGTGGTTTGGCGGGGCAGGTGGTGATGCCACCGGAGGACACTAAGGTTGAGATGATTGAATTGATTTTAGAAGAAGATTGTTATGGATTAGATTGGAGACCTGATACTGCTGGTTATCCTATAACTTTAAGCACAAACCTCATAAATCCGGAGGGTGAGGCATGGCGTACTGCTGTCGGCGGGTATTATGAAATTATGTGGCCTGATGGCAGTTTTACCTTTCTTGATATAAATGGTGTTTTTATACGAAGCGGTACGTGGTTTACTATCGAAAACTATCAGATAACTGACCACCCATACCAACGAGGGCCCGCGACCGTGGACATCGTGTACTATAATTTTCAAGGGGATGATGGCACGATGAGGACAAGACGGTCATACTATGTCCCTAATGGCAGCGGTTATGGCTCTAATCTTAGAGTATTGCCTAAAAATCTTTATTATAGAATAAACGCGCCCAAATAAAACTACTTGCCTACTTGTTTTTTTTCGTCATACTCCAACGATTTTAAAAGCCGACGTCTCGCATGCCAACACCATCTCCGCGCCGCGCTTGGATGGGAAGTGGATGCCGTAGAGCCGTTCCTCATATGCTGTGTTGATGATGTTGAATGCGTTCACCATCGTGAGCATCTCGATATCGTATTTCTTGGCATGCCATCCCTGCGTGTCTATGTTCACCGTGTTTCCCTAATGTGGTTAGGTTTTTATAATTTTTTGTTTTTTAATTCCATATAATATTTAACCAGTTCGTTGTTTTTATTAACGTTGTACCAGTTAGTATCGCATTCATCTTTTAAAAAAGTACGGTCTGTATTCAGACCTCGTATGTCAAAATCATCCGCGGTTCCAAGATTTCTACCGATGGTTATTTTCAATTTGTGAGACTCCTTACAACGCCCCATATATATATAGCCTAAAGAAGTTTTATTCTCGTTATATGCATCGCCTTTTGTTTTAGGTGCATCTTCCATCGCTATAAAGTATTTTCTTGTCGCGATAGTTGACTTATAAAAATACATAAAATAATGTTTTACTTCTGGCATTACCTCAAAGTTATGTACCGAAAGACCCATGCTGTCAAAGTAATTAATCATTATTTTACTTTGCTTTAGATTGTTTTGAGGAATATTTTTTATCAATACTAGCTCAGTATAGTAAGAACTATCACCATATTGCAATCCAAGCGTCTTGCCCGTAGTAATTTGCGTATATTCAATATTATTACTACATACAGCGAATAATAATATTAACGTCATTACATTAGTTAATCTCATCGTAGAGGTGTCCATTAAATGATTTTTCAAATGTTATTTTTGTTAAAAATGGTCTACGGCCGCGGCGTTTGGTACGAACCCCAGCCCGGCCGGATTGTCGGGGTTCCTGTTCACGTAAGCCAACACCATCTCCGCGCCGCGCTTGGATGGGAAGTGGATGCCGTAGAGCCGTTCGCCCAACGTCCGAGGGGCGTTAATAATGGCGTCAATGCCTGAAAACGCGGTGTTCTCAACGTTTTTAGTGTCGAGATCGGCTATAGTTAACAGGTATTTAGCGGTATCAGCAGGCATCAGGCGTCCTCCTCCTCATATTTATAGTATAATTTCCGCCCGAAGGACGTGGTGGAATTTTTTAAAAAAAGACGGAAAGGGCGCGGAAATGGTCTGGGTTTACACAAACGGTGGAACTGTATTGGTAGAGGGATTATCAAAGACTTGATTTATGGCTTTAAATTATAGTGTCAGAAATATTTGTAATCACTTGCGGCAGTAACGTATATTTATATTTAATGGCAGTAAAAAATTATAAAACAAAACAGAATTTGATTGGAGGACAGCCATGAAGGCATTGTGGAAACTTTGTTTAGTCGTGGTTGTGGCTGTGGGTGGTTTGGCGGGGCAGATGGTGATGCCGAAGGGGACTCAGTGTGGGATCTTATATTGGCGTTTAAGTGTGGGACATCGAGATTGGTGGCCCGACACGACCGGTTATCCTATAACTTTAGACAAAAATCTCATAAATGCGGAGGGCGAGGCATGGCGTGCCGCCAGCGGCGGACGTTATACTATTATGCGAGCTGATGGCAGTTATACCGCTTTTGATATAAATGGTGTTATTATACGAAACGGTACGTGGTTTACTATCGAAAACTATCAGATAACTGACCACCCATACCAAACAGGACCCGCTACCGTGAACATCGCATACTATAAATTTCAAGGGAATAATGGCAAGATAGCGACAAGTAGGGAATACTATAACTTTGGTATCAATCTTGACGAGAGTATTCAAGCGCAGCTCAAAAATTGTTATTATCGAACAAAAGCCCCTCCCGAATAAACTACCTGCCTACTTGTTTTTTTCGTCATACTCCAACGATTTTAAAAGCCGGCTTCTCGCGGGAATTATGACGGACTTTAACCCTCTCAGCCCGCAAAAAGCAAAACTTCCAATATGAGTCACGCCATCATCAATAAGTACATCGGTAATTGGAAAATGGCACTCTTTAGAACTGCGGTCAAGGGGGGGAGATGCGTACCACGGAGGAAGAGACGCGCTCCACAGCGCAAGCTCCGTCTTGCCGGTGCCAGTGGGCCCTAATGACCATGACCGGCAGGGGAACCCCCGCCGCAAACTTATAGTGTCAGAAATATTTGTAATCACTTGCGGCAGTAACGTATATTTATATTTAATGGCAGTAAAAAATTATACAACAAAACAGAATTTGATTGGAGGGCAGCCATGAGGGCATTGTGGAAACTTTGTTTGGTCGTGGCCGTGAGTGTATTCGGTCACCAAGTGGCGGGTTCGGTTGTGATGCCGGAGGGTACTAAGATTGAGATGATCGAATGGGTTTTAGGAGAAGATAGTTATGGATTATGGTGGGAAGCTGACACTACTGGTTATCCTAGGACGTTAAGCACAAAACTCATAAATTTGGAGGGCGAGGCATGGCGTGCCGCTATCGGCGGATGGTATACTATTATGCGAGCTGACGGCAGCTTTACCTATCTTAATAAAAATGGTGTTTTTATACGAAGCGGTACGTGGTTTACTATCGAAAACTATCAGATAACTGACCACCCATACCAAACAGGACCCGCTACCGTGAACATCGTGTACTATAATGTTCAACGAAATGATGGTACAATAAGAACAGATTGGTCGTACTATACCTTTGGCAGTGATTCTAACTTTAATATTAGAGTGCTGGCTAGAAATTTTTTCTATAGAACAAAAGCCCCGACAGAATGAGAACAACACCAAAAACCCGCCCAATAACGCTCTTCGCCTTAGTCTGCGCCGCCGCGCTGATGGACGCCCGGAAGGCGCAATTTTTAAGACAGCTGTTAAAGAGGGCGAACCGGCCGGCAAAAGCTACTCCCATTTATCATTAAAAAATATTGTTGTTTTCGCCGCAGCTTTGTATTATCTTTAAATAATAGCCGGATGCCGCCCCAAACACGGCCCGAAAACTGCGGTTGAGGCCGGATCACTTTCACTTTAAGGAGTACCCATAATGACGTTACGAACTCTGCTGACTATGGCTTTTATATCAGCCGCAGCGACGGCCTCCTTTGGCCAGTGGCTGGCTGGCGCGCCCAAATTCTCACATACGCCGGGGGTCTACGGCGAACCGTTCGAATTGTCCATAACCCACCCCGAAGAGGGCGCGGAGATAAGGTACACGACCAACGGATCGGAGCCGGACGTGAATTCCCCGGTTTTGAACGGGACTATTACAATCGCCGACCGCACCGACAGCCCCAATGTCCTGTCCAAAATCCGCACCAACCCCGTTGCTACGGGCATGATGAACATCATCGCCTGGAGAGAGCCTTCCGTGAGCGTGGCCAAAGGGACGGCCATCCGCGCTGCGGCAGTCAAGGACGGCAATATATCCCAATCCATAAGCGGCACATTCTTTGTATTCCCGCAGGGGAGCCCCTACCGCTCGCTGCCCATAATCTCGATAATGGCAGACAGCATGGGCATTTTCGGGCATGATAGCGGCATCTACGTACCCGGCGCAAATTACCAGACCGGCAACCCGGCGACCGGCAATTACTACATGAAGGGCAACGAGTGGGAGCGCGAGGGCAGCTTTGAGTACTTCGGCTTAAACGGCCAGCCGGTAATATCCCAAATAGCCGGATACCGCATACACGGCGGGTGGACGAGGCGCAACCCGCAAAAGACGATGCGGGTCTACGCGCGCAGGAGCTACGGCCTTGAGAGGCTTGATTTTAATGAGAGGCTGTTCCACTACCTCCCCTACACCAACTTCAAGCGTCTGCTTCTGCGGGGCGGCGGGAACGACTGCGAAGCGACGCTAATTCGCGACGCCTCGGCGCAATATATGGTCTCCCACCTCAACATCGGCACGCAGGCGTTCCGATCCGTTACCGTGTTCCTCAACGGCGAGTTCTGGGGGTGGCACAACATCAGGGAGCGCTACGACCAGCACTACCTGAACAGGATCTACGGCGTAGACGCCGACAGCATTGACCTCCTCGATTTCTACAGCAACACCACAAGCGGCGTCTCCGTAACGCCGGAACCGGGGGACACGGTCGCCTACAGCGCCATGGCGGCATACGCGAGAAATAACGACCTCTCCAACGCAGCCGCTATGGACTCCATGCTAAGGCTTATGGATATAGACAGCTACCTCGACTTCTACGCGGTGCAGATGTACTTCGGCAATGCCGACGGCATCAGCTCAAACGGCACCCACCACAACCATAAGATGTGGCGCGAACGCAAGCCCTTCGACAAAAACGCCCCCGTTGGACGGGACGGCCGGTTCCGCTGGCTCGTCTGCGACCTCGACCAGATTATGGAAATATGGGGCAACAATCGCCAGGAACCCACATTCAACATACTTTTTAACGCGACCAACCCCGGCAACGAGCTGTTCCTCAACCTTATGAAGAACGAAGCGGTAAAGCAAAGCTTCATAAACCGTTTCCCGGATATGCTGAACTCCGCTGTCCACCCGGAAAGGGCGGCGGCGGTCATCGACAGCATCGCGGGGAGCATCAGGCCCGTTGTGGACGCGCAGGTTAAACGCTGGGGCATCCCGTCATCAGGGGGCAGTTTTGGCGGCACACCCAATTTTGACGCCTCTACATGGGAGAGCCAGATCACAAGGCTCAAGGGCCTATACCAAAGCAGGCCGGCCACGTTCCGCAATACCGTGCGAACCTATTTCAACGCCGGCGCCGACCGCAGCGTTACATTAGTCAGCGACACTGCGCACGGGTTCATAAAAATCAACTCTATGCTGGTCGACTCAAAACTGCCCGGCGCGGCGCCGCAAATCTATCCGTGGAGCGGAACCTACTACGCGAACGTGCCCATTACCGTGAGCGGCGCGGGGAAACCTGACTACCGCATAAAGAAGTGGATAGTCAACGGGACGGAGTTTGAGGATTCGGTGCTGACCGTGGCGCTCTCGTCCGACGGGGCGTATACTATCGAGGCGGTTTTTGTGTACGAGGAGCCGTCCATCGGGGTGGCCGACCGCAGGGTATCTCGCAATAAGCAGGGCATTGGCGTAAACCACCGCGTACGCCCGCACTCGAACGTGGCGTTCAACATCACCCTTCCTAAGGCCGGCAACGTACAGCTACGCGTTTATAACCTCGCCGGTAAGGAAGTGGCAAGGGTGGCAAACGGCAGGTTCGCGGCGGGCAGCCATATGGTGAACTGGAAAACGGAGGGGGTGGCGTCGGGGGTGTATATCTACCGGTTAAAAGCCGGCAACCAGACGCTTCACGGGCGGGTCAGGATGTAGGGGGGGCGGCCGGTTCCCCTGCCGTTGTTCCGGCACCTACATCCACCGATACGTAACGCTCATCATCACGGTTCCGGCGAGTTCATGGTTGAGGTAGCAGAAGTCTACGCCGCCGCGGCCTCCGAACAGGTTTAGGCCGGCGCCCATTGAGTAGCCGGCACCGTTTAAACCGGCGCGCAGTGAGAGGGTGTTCATTATTGTGTACTCTATGCCGTAGCGGCCCGCCGAGAACAGCACCGATATGCCGCCGCGCTCCTCAGGCTCCCGCTCTTCCTCTATGTCAAGCGTCTGGCCGTAGGCGTTTACGCCCTCGTTGGAGAGGAGGTCGGGTGTGGTGTAAAAGAGTGAGATGCGCCCGTAAATGTATGGGTCTTCCCGCTCGTAGGCGAGGCTCGCGCGCAGGTGCTGCGGAACCTTTTCGGAGTATCCTGAGTTTTGCCAGTTTACGGCGCTGTGGTGCACATTCTCCAATAGCAGGCCGGCGTATATGGATGGCTTACGGAAGTGGGCCATAGCTCCGAGGTCTGCGCCCATCCCGTAGGCGGAGGTTTTTGGGCCGAGGCTGCGCCGGCGGGCGGTTACGGCTGCGCCGGCGTAGAGGCCGGCGAACTCTGTCTCAAACGAATGGCCGTACGCCACGCGGGCCCACAGGTCTGATACCGAGAACACCTTGATGTCGTTTGGGTCGAGCGCGCCTATGTCTACGCCGCGCGTGTCTTCGATGCCGGGGACAAGCAGGTACGCCGCTGTCGCCGAGATGCCGCCGCTGCCGCCTACCTTGCTCGTGTAGTTGAGGACTGACGTGCTGAAAACGTCGCCGTAGTAGGATGAATAGCTGAGCGTGAGCTCCGGCGCGGCGCAGCGGGCGGCCAGCGCGGGGTTCGAGGCTATGGGGCCGGCGGCGTTTAAGGCCAAGTCGGAGGACGACAGCGCCGCAGAGCGCGGGGATACGAGGACCTCAGCCGCCATGCCGCCGTAGACGCTTGGGGCGCTCTCGTCTACGCCATCGTCGGCAGGAGCGTCGGCGTATGCCGGCGCGGCCATGCAGACGGCGGCTGTCAGAAATGCGGCGATTTGGCGTATATTCATCTGTTACCTCTCAGGGTTCGGCCCAACATCATAAAATACATCATTGGAAGCCCCACCCGCCTGATTTTTTTCCATCAGTTCATCAATCTTGGCCGCGATGTGCCTCTTAACCTCCGGATTTTCGCTCGTTTCGTAGATAAACGCGAGCACGTCGAGCGCGTCGGCATCCCTGCCGGCGTTATTGTAGAAGGTCGCGGCGAGTCTCGCCAGATTACCGCTATGCTCCCCCGGCGCCTGCGCGGCCATAGAGAAGCAGACGGCGGCGCGCTCGGTGTCTTTGTAGTATTTGTGGTAGAGCATCCCCAAATAGAAGGGAATGTTCCACTTGGCCGTACCAAATACGTTCATCCCGCGCTCGAGGATCACCTTGGCGGCATCGGGGTCGCGGCAAAGATCGGGAACCATAAGCCCGGCAAACTCGTACGCCTCGTTGAAGTGCGGGTGCAGCCGCGTGATCATGTCGAGCATCCGGATGAGCCACGTAAACTGCCTGTCGGTCTCCATTTGGTCGCCGCTGTAGATCACGGTCTTTATCCACAGATAGTGGGCGTAGGTAGTGTTGAAGCCGAGCATAAACGGCTTGATCCGCTCGCTGCCGGGCAGGTAGGCCATACTCTCAAGCACGGGACCCGCGCCTCGTACGGCGGTCAGCCGCTCCTTGGCGGCGATGATGCCGGCAAAGAGTACGGCGATTATGGCCATAGATATCAGCAGACGCTTCATTACAAATCCTTCCTCGCGAACAGGACAGACGAGAGCAGCAGCAGCAGCGCCGTATACAGGGCCCCGTAAACCGCCGCGGTCATCACATGCCCGTCAGCCACCGGCAGGCCGAATACCACTTGGGTGCGGATATTGAAGAATTCGAGGTTCGGTAGTACATAGTGCAGGATGACGAGGACCGTCTTCGTGAACGGGTTCTCCTGAACGTCGGCGCTGAGCGTTATCATGTCGTTAAGGTGGCCGGCCACGTAGAAAGAGAGCGTGAAGATCGCGGCCAGCGTGGGCGTGGTAAAGCAGGACCACATTATGGCGGCGGCAATGATTATAGACATCTCCACCATCAGCAGAAATACCGCCGAGAAGATCGCGGACTCCGGGGCGCGCCCTACCATCCACGTTATAGCGACCACGAATATCAGCGCTATCAGCAGAAAGTTGAGGACAAGCGTTACCAACAGGCCGGAGAACTTGCCGACAATGAACTGGATCCTGTCTACCGGCTTGCAGAGGACGCCGTATACCGTCTTGTCCGCGATTTCGGAACCGAGTACGCCCACGCCTATGAACACCGCGAGCAATAGGCCTGTGAGCGACATCGTGGCGAGGCCGAAGTCGGACATTACCTGCACGCGGGACATCACGGAGAGGTCGCCAAAAGACATGGCGAGCAGGAGCACCACCGCAGCCACGAGCAGTATGTTGTACAGGACCTTGTTGCGGACGGTCTCCTTAAAGGTATTTACGGCCACGAGCCAAATCACCCTCATTGCGCAGCCCCCTTTCCGTCACTCCCGCCGTTATTACCGTTCCCCGCATCAATGCCATCACCTTTATTGACATTGCCGAAAGTGTTGATAATATTCCCGCCGTCCGTACTGCCTGCCGAGTTGACATTACCGCCGGTGCCTATATCATCCCCGTAAAGCAAATTCTCAAGCGGCATAGTGCGTTTTTGTATCGATTGGCAGAATACTTCATGCTCATATAATTTGCGTTGGCATATTGACAAGTCTCTGTGCGCGGGTATTAATATCAGCACATCATCGCCTGATGACCGCGATACCTCAAGGCCGTCCGCCCTCAGTTCGTCCGCCAGTTTATCTGGTATTGCCGGCACTACGATCTCCGTCCCCAGCGTCCCCTTCTCCAAAAGCGACGCCACGCTGCCGGTGAACCGCAGTTTCCCGCCGTCAAGCACCACCACGTTTCTGCACACCGCCTCAACGTCCTCAAGCACGTGGGTGCTGAAGAAGATCGTCCGCCCCTCGTCGCCCAGCTTTTTGAACAGGCTTCTGAACAGGCGCCGCGACGGGGGGTCGAGGCCGCTCATCGGCTCGTCAAAAATCAGCAGCCTTGGGTCCCCCAGAAGCCCGCAGGCCATGTTCAGGCGCTGCTGCAAGCCTTTCGACAAACTCCTTACCTTGGATTTCTCGCGTCCGGCCAGTTCTACCGCCTCCAGCACCCTCCTGCGCTCGGCCCCCACCGCCGCACTCTTTACCCCAACAAGCCGCGCCGAGAAGTCTACGGTTTCGCCGACCGTGAGGTGCTTGTAGAAGTACGGCTGCTCGGAGACGTACGCTACGCCGCTTCTTGAGGCCGGGTTGTCGGCGGGTTTCCCCATCAGCGTTATATTGCCGGAGGTGGGGCGCACGAGGCCCATTATCATCTTGATGGTCGTCGTTTTCCCCGCACCGTTTGGGCCCACAAAGCCGGTTATGTGGTTTGGGGACAGGGAGAACGCGACACCGCTCACGGCATTTACGCGCACCGCCCTGAAGCCGCGGCGGTATACTTTTGTTATTTTGTCGACTTTAAGAATGGTGTCCATAATCCTATAATATAATAATTCCGCAACATATATGCAACACTGCGGGCGGGCGGATTTTATTTTTACGCTATGACCGGAGAACCCAAAAAGCCGCGCCCACAAAATCCCCCAACCGGCGCACCGGCCGGCTGGGCGAAGGCCATCGTCCTGATATCCATGATACTCTTCTCCGCCAGCGTCTCCGTATTCACGTTTCTGGCGATAACGCGGATAGAGGGGTGGCTGGCGGAACAGCGGGCCGGCGCCGGCGCCAAAAGCCGGACGGTCAACGAAACGGCAGCCTCCGCAGATACCGTAGCATGGTACGACTATACGCCGGCAGCGGAGATTAACTACGCCAACCTCTCGTCAGATATAGTAAAGGAAGACCCGCCGCATATATCAATAATATCAGCACAGATACAGGCGCCGGCGCAAACACCGCAGCAATCGGACCAAACCGCAGCGAGGCCCTCCCAGACGTTCCGGCCAACGTACACCGCGGCGCGCCCGTTCAGCCCGCAGTCGCTGCAGAACACCACGCAAAACTCCCCGCGCTCCCCGGCGGGCATACCGTTTATGATAGACAACGCCTCTACTGACATCAGCTACTACGCCCTGACGTTTGACGGCGGCTCCATCGCCAACGCGGCGGCGGATATCTTCGACACGCTGGCGTCGCGGGGGGTCAAATCAACCATGTTCGTAACGGGGGAGTTTATACGAAAATATCCGCACGTAGTCACCAAGGCGGCGCAGAATGGGCACGAGATCGGCAACCACACGCACCGGCACCCCCGCCTGACCACCTACGCCGAGAACCAGACGCAGTCTACCCGCCCAGAGGTAACGCGCCAGTTCCTTATAAACGAGCTGGACGGCGCCGCACGCATACTCGCCGACCGCACCGGCCTGCGCTTCGCCCCCCTGTGGCGCGCCCCATACGGCGAGTACAACCCCCGCATCTGCGGGTGGGCGCTTGAGGCCGGATACATCCACATCGGCTGGCGGCAGGGCGGCTCATGGAGCCGCAACTTAGACACAAACGACTGGGTCCCTACCCCAGCCTCCCCGGCCTACAAAACCCCGCAGGAGGTCTACGACAAGATAACCCACATAGCCTCCCAGCCGGGCGGCCTGAACGGCGGAATAATATTAATGCACCTCGGCACAGAAAGAAAACAACGCGACCAGCAGGTACATATTATATTAGGTAGGTTGATAGACACCCTGAGAGAGATGGGCTACGAACCGCTAACCGTTTCGAACCTGCTGCAAAAATCGGGGGTCAACGTCAACGCGGTTTCGTTACTTAATGATTCAGGCACGGAATAGTATATATATTGTATATACGCATTGACGTATAAACATTCTATATACATACGGATGTATCAACTAATGTATATACGTACGAATATATAAACATATACAAACAATTAACAGTACAGGAATCCTGATCTATGTCGAACTTATCAGCAGAAGCCCTGCTGCTCCGCCTGCCGGTGATCCTCCTCGCCCTAACCATACACGAGTTCGCCCACGGCTGGTCCGCCTTCAAACTCGGCGACTCCACCGCCAAACACGCGGGGCGGCTCACGCTCAACCCGATACCGCACCTCGACCTCCTCGGCACCATAATGCTCATGACCGGCCTCTTCGGCTGGGCCAAGCCGGTGCCGGTCAACCCGTACAACCTGCGCGACCCCAAGCGCGACATGATGGTAATCAGCTTCGCCGGCCCGCTCTCCAACATCATCCTCGCGGTCTGCTTCGGGCTCGCCATAAAAATAATCGCCGAGACCAGCCCAATGTCTTTCCTGACGCTGACCGAAACTGCAAACGGCGCGGCGTACAAGCTGAACTACCTTTGGGATGCCCTGATACTTGCGTTCCAGATAAACGTGGGCCTCGCGTTCTTCAATATGCTGCCGTTCTACCCGCTCGACGGCTCGAAGGTCCTGGCCGGCTTCCTGCCCGACGGCAAGGTCGAGCCCTACATGAACGCTACCCGCCACGCCCTGCCACTAATCTTCGGCCTCGTAATCATCGGCGCGGTCATCAACGTACCCATACTGTCAAAAATCCTCGGGCCGGTGTTCATGCCGGTAATCGGGTTCATGCAGTTAGTATCAATGGGCAGCTGGAATGGACTCGAACAGTGCATAAACCTCATAAGGACGGCGGCATCGGGGGGATAAATCCAAGGCTAAAAATGGCTGTTTTTGACAAAAACCCAAGGCAAGAAACAGGTTTTTTGGATCCTTCAAGCGGGAGCCGGGGGCGCAAAAAAATCTCACACGGCAGCATAGCAAATGTTATATTATAAAAAAGACGGGGGGCCGTAAATGAAGCTGTTAAAGAACGAAAAAGTCATAGACATTATGGAAAGGACGCTTAACCACGTAGACAACCGACTGATAGACCACGGCATACGTGTGGCGTATCTGATGTTTAAGGTGCTTGAGCGCCAAAACAGGTTTAACGAGACGCAGCTGCGCGATATCTGCATTCTCGGCATGCTGCACGATGTGGGCGCCTACAAAACGGAAGAGGTTGACAGGATGGTTGTATTTGAGACCGTAGACGTGTGGAACCACTCCATTTACGGCTATTTGTTCCTGAAGCACTTTTCGCCCCTGCGCGACCTCGCGCCTGCAATCCTGTTTCACCACGCCGATTGCGAGGAGCTGAAGTACATAGACGATATAAGCGGCGCTGCGGCCCCCGACCATAAGTTTATAGCACAGCTGATCTCGCTATGCGACAGGGCCGATGTTTTTGAACTGCACAAGGGTATGGCGGAGGTGTTCCGCAAACACGTAAACGCCCAGCGCGGCGTCACCTACCTCGACGACATAGCGGATATGTTTTTGGGGTCGGGCGTGGATATAGACACCGTTTTTGACGGTATAGGTTCTGATACGGAGTTTAACCGCATTTTCCGTACCACGCCTATGGGCAAGGAGGAGGCGGACCAATACCTGAAGATGATAGTATCCGCGATGGATTTCCGCAGTTATTACACCGTTATACATACCGCCTCCGCCGTTTGCGTTGCAGACAGCCTTGCCGGCCTTTTGGGCATAAGCGAAAGCGGGAGGGAGCAGATTAAGACCGGCGCCATACTGCACGATATAGGCAAAACGGGCGTGCCGGTAGAGATTTTGGAGAGCACCGGCAGGCTGAGCGACACCGAGATGAACATAATAAAAACGCACGTGGATATAACGAGACAAATCCTTGCGGGCAGCGTAGACGATGTGGTTATGGGCATAGCGGTAAATCACCACGAAAAGCTGAACGGGAAGGGGTATCAGAAGCAGCTGTCGGGCGCTGATATTACCCAGTACGAGCGGATAATGGCGGTAGCCGATATTTTCAGCGCGCTGTGCGAGAGCCGGAGTTACAAGGCGGCGTACCCCAAAGATAAGGTGTGCGGGATACTGCACGAGATGAGCGACGAGCGGCTTATAGACTCGGAGATAGTTTCTCTGGCCATAAGCAATTATGACGATATATTCGAGTCATTAACGAAAAAATCCGCGCCGATTAAAAAGATATACGAGACTATGGGCGAGGAGTATTCGCGGATAATAGACAAGGTGGAGAAGAAGATATCGTCGGACCGGAACTTGTAGGGGCGCGATTTTGCGCGTTCCAGGGTTTTATGGCAATATCAATTAAGGGACAATTCGGGGATTGTGATTTTGGGGATGGGTACCGATGGCCGGTAGTACCCTATGTCGCGCCCGCCGAGGCCGGGGGCGTGGAAGTCGGAGCCGCCTGTCTGGGCCAGGCCGAGGGCGACGGACATCTCTTTGTACAACTGTATCTGTTCGTCGGTCGTATCGGGCGAGTACACCTCTACGCCTTGCAGGCCGGCGTTTTTCAGCTCTATCAGCAGGTCGAAGAGGGCGGTTTTGTCTTTATCCAGCCCAAGCTGGCGCGGGTGCGCGAGAACTACGAACGCGCCGGCCTCGCGCAGGGTTTTCACGGCGTCGGCAGGGTCAAGCCTGAACCTGTCTACGTAGGCTATGCCGCTGCTCGAGAGATACTTGTCGAACGCCTCCTGAAACGACCTGACGTGTCCGGCCCTGAGCAGCGCGTATGCAATGTGGGGGCGTGCCACTACCTCGCCGCCGGCCTCGTTTGAGAGCTGTTCGGGGGAGATCGTTATGCCCATTTCCGCGAGTTTTTCGAGTATGAGGTCGTTGCGCCTGTCGCGGCTCTCGCGGGTTTTGCGCAATATGGCCTCAAGGGGCTCGCAGTCGCTTTTTACGTTTATGCCCAGCAGGTGGCAGTTGCCTTTTTTCCACTTGGCCGAGAGCTCTATGCCGGAGAGGGCGTTTATCCCGCGGCTTTTGCCGTACTGCGTGAAGCGCACAGTTCCGGCGGTGGTGTCGTGGTCGCACAGCGCGACGGCGGCGAGGCCGTTGCCTATGGCGGCGTCTATGAGCAGCTCCGGGCTGAGCTGGCCGTCGGATTCGTTCGAGTGCACGTGCAGGTCGTTTAACATATTCATACTGTTATTAAATAATACTTTATTTACGGCAGAATGTCAATCAATATCACAGCCACCCCATTATTTTGTACGATAAGATACCGCAGTACTCGCGAATGGCTATAGACGACTCAAAGAGCGACTTTGAGCACGGCAGCCAGTTCAGCGGCTTGTCGGTGAATTTGCTGTTTTTGAAATAGCCTGTGGGCGACGGCGTTACGGTAAAGCCCGCTTTTGTGAAAACGCCCACGGCGCGCGGCATATGAAACGCACTTGTAACGAGGATGATGTTGAGCCCCATCCCCGCCTCCTCCATCACCTGCTTCGTATTGACCGCATTATCCCTCGTGTTGCGCGACTTGTTTTCTATGAGCACATCGGACGTGTCTATGCCGAAGTGTTCATTGAGCAGTTCAAACATGGTGTTCGCCTCGGGTACTATCTCGTCGCTTATAAGTTCAGTAAGCCCCCCGGTAAGCACCATCTTTGGCGATTTGGTCTGGCGGTACACCCGCACGGCGTTAAACACGCGGTTGCCGGCAATGTTAATCTCCGGGTATATGCGCGGCGGTATCTGGCCTACGGTGGCCCCGCCGAGGAACACCACCGCATCGGCGGGCGCGTACTCGGGCGCTGGCAGATACTGCCCCTCAAGCCCCCGTAGCAGGACATGCGCAGTCAGCGGCGAACTGAAGGCCACAAGCGCCGCAAACCCGCAAATAAAAAGCGCCGCCGACATCTTCACCCAACGCGGGAAAAAAGCGGCCAACGCCCCCACCGCGAAAAACGCGAGCATAATCCCAACAGGGTCTATAAACACCGCGAGTATTTTAGAAATGAACATTAGCATCCGTATTCTTTCCTGTATTCTCTTATCCTGCCTATAATTTCATCATTAATAACAATCGCGCCGGCAATCTCTCTGTTATAAAGATACTCAACAACCTCGTCTATGTTGACAATAGAAAACGCCTCGAACCCAAACTCGTCCCGCAGCTCGGCGAGCGCACTCTTTGACCCTGTGCCGCGCTCCATCCTGTCGACCGACACAACTAACCCCACCACCGAAACGCCGGTGACGCTCATGAGAACAGGCACCGACTCCCGCACCGACGTACCGGCGGTAGTCACGTCCTCAATTATAACCACCTTGTCGCCCTCGCGCAGCTTGTGCCCCACCATAACGCCCCCCTCGCCGTGATCCTTGGCCTCCTTGCGGTTGAAGCAAAAGGAGATGTTGCAGGAATGACAGGCATTGAGCGCGACCGATGTGGCAACCGCGAGCGGGATACCCTTGTACGCCGGCCCAAAGAGGACGTTAAAACCGCCGCCCATATTCCTGACAAGCGCCTCGGCATAGTACCGCCCAAGCTCCTCAAGCTGCGCCCCGGTGCTGTAATTGCCGGTGTTGATGAAAAACGGCGTCCTGCGCCCGCTCTTCGTCACAAAATCACCGAAAGTAAGCACCCTCGAGCGAATCATGAACTCAATGAACTCTTTTTTGTACTCATCCATAAGGCATTGATCCTTTATGTGTTGACAAAAAATACAACAGATTATACAATGATAACATTTCAAACAACCAGCACATAATCACAACCGCCAGATACAGCACCTCCAAACTATACGTTCACAACAAGCCCGTCGTACGAAAACTCCATCCACGAATCCAGCTTCGCGCTGTCCGCCGTGTAGTCAATATCGTGCGTCATGTGTATAAAATAACACCGTTTTGGGGCAAGCCGCCGTGCGAGCTCCATACTCTGGTCCAGCAGCATGTGCGTCCTGTGCTCCCCCTTGTCCCGCAGGCAGTTCAATATCAGACAGTCAAGCCCCATAAGCAGACGCTCGCTCCCGGCGCTCATGTGCTTAACGTCCGGCACGTAGCCGATATTGTCTATCTTAAGCCCCAGGCACTCTTTGAGAAGCCCGTGCACCACCGGCACCGGCGTCACCATGAACCCCGCGATCTCGCGCGGCCCCGCAAGCTCCGCCATCCGCAGCCGCGGCACCCCCTTGTCGTCCCCGAACCGCCCCTCAAACATATAGGGGAACGCCTGCGTAACGGTATCTATGGTCTCCCCGGAGGCATGCACGTCCAACGGCCCAGCCTCCGTGTAAGACCGTATATCCGGCAGCCCGCCAAAGTGGTCTATATGCCCATGCGACAGCACAATAGCGTCTATCTTCCGTATCCCGTGGCGCAGCGCCTGCTGCCGGAAATCGGACGAAACATCCGCAATAAGCGTCATTCCCCCCTTCCGCAGCAACACCGAAGTACGCGTCCGGTGATGCCGGGGATCCGTTAACCCCTTAAAGCAGACGCCCTTGGGGCACCTCTCATACCCGGCCATAACACAATCTAACGGCGGCACCCCATGCGATGTTCCAGTACCCAAAAAAGTTATTTCCATCAACCAAAATATAATTTACGCGCCAACCACACTAGCATTGATTTTGATTTTTGTGGATGTCGCGGAGGCCGGCGTTGCGGGCGACCGAAAACGGTCACCCCTGCTTTATATCTGTTGATTATTACATTGCCAACCGAAATCCGATATTATTGCCCCGCGTCCCCGCCGGCATATTGCTCCTGTTGCTGACCCGGCAACTCTTAGCCACACTGCTCCAGCTACCCCCGCGCAGCACCCGTTCCTCGCCCGCCTCCGACCCCTCCCCGTATCCAGCGTACCTGTCGCTGACCCACTCCGACACATTGCCGCTCATGTCGTGCACCCCCAGCTCATTAGACTTTCTGGTGCCGACCCTCGTAGTCCCCACGGTACGGGCGTACCAGGCTACCTCCTCTATGTGGTTGCTGCCTGAGTACTTGAACCCCCGGCTCCTCGCCCCGCCCCGCGCGGCGTACTCCCACTCCGCCTCGGTGGGCAGGCGGTAGTTCTTGCCGGTCATCCGGTTCAGCTTCCTGATGAACTCCTGCGCGTCCCGCCAGCTGACCCGTTCAACGGGCAGGTTGTCGCCCTTGTAGTGCGAGGGGCCCGTGCCCATAACCTGCCTCCACTGGCCCTGCGTTACCGGGAACCTGCCTATGGAGAAACTGCCGACGGCCACGCTGCGCACGGGCCTCTCGTCGTCGCCGCAGTCGCCGCCCTGCTCGGCGGTGCAGCCCATCTCGAACGTGCCGCCCTGCACGGGTACCATCTCTATGTTGACGCTGATCCTGCCGACCCCGCTACTGGTCCCTTTGGCGGGCGCCACCTGCGCGGACAGCTCCTCAAGCTCGACCTGCGCGGCTGCGTGGCTCTCCTTAAGCCCGGTGAGCTCCCGGCGCAGCGCATCCCGCTCCGCAGCTACCTTTTTTGACGCGACGGTAACGCTGTCGTACATAATCTTGTAGCCGCGATACTCAGCCAACTTCCTCTCAGCCCCGCCCTTTTCGGTAAAACCGGCTATTATAAGGATAAGCCCCAGCAAAACTACAACACCGGCAACGCATAGTGTCTTTTTGTTTATGTATTTTTGGTACCGTAAGAGGCTGGCCTGCAAACGTTCGGCGTCGTAGTCCCTCGCAGAGGCCTTGCCCCGGTACTCCTCAAGCGCCATCTCAGCGCGCTCCCTGTTGTCCCGCTCGTACTCCAGCTGCTTCTCAAGGCGCGCCAAATCCTCTGTAAATATTGCGCCCCGCAGGCCGGCATCCATCTGCCCCGCCGACGGCTTGCTGCCCTGCGGCGGGCCAAAACCGCCTGCCACCTGCCCACTCGCGGCATCCTCAGCGACACGGGACCGGAGCACCTCCTCCATCGTAACAATCCTTACGGGCAGCACATTGCCGCATATTGCGCACACTCTCGCGTGATCGCCGCTCTGCGCGTCACACCTCGGACATTTTACCATATCAACCGTTTCTTTCGGATAATTCTGATTGCCGCCGAAACCAGCGCCGCTCACCGCCTGATCCAGCCCTTAAATACTGGCGGAATCCGCCTTACGCCCCGGCAAAGCTGACTAATACGATGCCGCTCACTATCAGCAGCAGCGCTTTTGCTGTTTTTTCCATATCCGTAAAATTAAGATATGGCCGGAGGCGAAGTCAAGTTTGCCCCGCCTGTCCCCGCTTAATTATCAACACCTTAACCCGTTTCCTGAATCGCGCGGGAGGTTCATGGAGATACCATCTCACCCCAAAAACGCAAAAACTCCAAACATTTTTTTTAAAATGTCGCCTGATAAGCGACATCTATAATGGTTTTTTATTGTATAATGTATTAGATTTATATAGTGGGCCCAAACCACCAAAAAATGGAGGAGGAAAATATGTTCGTTTGCGATGCCGGTGATGATTTTGACGATTGGACCAATCCCTACAAAGACCCCGCCGGCCCCGGCGACCCAGATTTTCCGGAGGATGCCGTAGCCCCGGACACCTTGGGCGACCTCTGCGGTGAGGCCGAGCGCGCACTATTTGACGCCATAACGCCCACCTCCGGCGAGACCATAGATGATATACTGCGGGAAATCGAAGACGGGCTGGCTTGATTTACCGCCCTCCCCTCGCACCGCCCTGGACGCAGACCCCGAAAAGGCCGCTGCACTCGCCGTTGTTCGAGCCCATGTTCCGGTTGTACGCCCTGCCGTTACCGTTCTCCGTAGCGACAGGAAAATGGTCGAGCGTGGGCAGGTGCAGTACGGCCGGAGATATAGTGAAAAATCCTCAAATTCGCGAATTTTCTTGACTTTCGTAACGCCGGTAATGTATTATTCTATATTATGGAGCAATAATCCGACCAAAGGGGCGCTCTAATGCTGGAAACTGTAATGCTAGACCCTAAGACCCTAATGATTAAATCAGACAGTGAAGACGACCTCTCCGAAGTCCTCAGCGTTATCAAACGCAAAGACAGGCACAACAAAATTAACAAATTCTTAAAATTCGCCGACGAAAACAGTATTGCCGCGCCGGACTATAAGTTCAGGCGTTAGGATTGCTATGACACAAACTTTCAATCTGGGACAGCCTTATAGTCGCAAGCGCACTAAATTTCAATTGCTCCATGCTGATCAGCGAAGATATGCATGATGGCTTAATATTAGGCAATATGACGATAAAAAACATTTTCAAATAACATATTAACGGAGTGCAGCAATTCCGGTACGGGCGGCCAGAAACTTTTTTTTCGATGGGACTGCTAACTACGGCTGATGGAGTACCCGGAAATGCGTATGACCCTCCCCAAATTCAGCTGACACCCATAACCCCAAAAAATAAAGGGAAGACCGGATTACCGGCCTCCCCTCGCACAGTCTTAGACGCAGACCCCAGAAAAACGGCTACGGCGCGTGCCGCAAAAACGCGGCTCGCGCCGGCGGCTTAGCTGCGCTATGCCGCTTCAGTCCCAGACACAGAGCGCGGAAAAACCGTAGCTCTTGACGCAGTTGCCCTCGACCACGTCGCCGTTGTTCGAGTACATGCTCCGGCCGTACGCGTAGCCGCTCCCGTTCTCCGTGGCGCTCCACCAGAGGCCGGCGCTGCCGGCGCTGCCGAAGCTGCCAGCGGTGAAGCGGTTGCCGCCCGGCAAAGCCGAAAAGCCGTAATCATCCGTTCCATTCCAATCCGGCGAACTTGATTTAAGCTTTGTACCTGCATTAGGATCAACATATCTTACAAGAGTATCCCACTCCGCTCTGCTTGGAATATGCCAACCATTAGGACAAATACCTTGATGCTTACTCTGTACTTCTGACGCGCAAGAACTATTATTACAACTTGACGGAAGACCCATCACCGTCGCCCAATCATACAAACGACCGTATTTTGCGCAACTATCTGGAGAATTATTGTAACATACATCCGTATCAACTCCAGGTACATCGTAATTCAAATTCTGCGCCATCCACGTCTGTGTACCTATTTTCACCGTACGGTACGTTTTACCGTCCCTTGTATCTGTAAAAGTATCCGTGCCCGCAATACTTTTCTTCTCAAAAGTAGCGGTCAACGTCAAATCACTATTCATTGTAAGCGTTACCGTAGCATTCGTAGACGTAGATGCCCCTGACCATCCTGTAAATACGTAATCTGTCGCAGCAACCGCCGTCACAGCAACCTGTACCCCTCTGTTACGAGTTATAGCTGCCGCATACTCAATGTTATCGACCAACACCTTCCCGCCCTCCGCAGGATTTCGGTTTATTGTAAGCGTACGTGGCCCCACGT
>Ga0209755_10002854_pt1 | contig 22690 bp, 15 predicted proteins | sample TergutCo191P1_FD_187301 | JGI IMG/M metagenome (GOLD analysis project Ga0209755, IMG submission 187301) | Cornitermes sp. P1 segment gut microbial communities from Petit-Saut dam, French Guiana - Co191P1 (SPAdes) (version 2) | ecosystem: Host-associated > Arthropoda: Insects > Digestive system... | reverse complement strand
GCCAGAAAGTTTTCCAACTTTCTGGCTCGCCTCAATGAACAAAATGGTGATTTGATCAAAATATACAATTAGTTTGACTGTTTTCTGCGAATAAAGGATAATCACATATTATCACATGGAAGAAAACAATGAAATACTAGAGTTGGCAACAAAAAATTATTCACCAGACGAGCCAAGTCCATTTGAAAACAGATGGTATAACAATGGAACAAAGAAAACACATAAAAAGGTGAAAGCATGGCTTAAGAATAAAGTAAATGAAAAAACTCTAATCCTTAACGCTGGGTCTGGAGGCTCTAATTACGGTATTAACGATGTCTCCATGGTGCATCTTGATATTGTAGATAAATTAATCAATATGCATGAAAATTATTTGGTAGCATCAATAGATTGTATTCCATGTGAAGATAATTCATTTGATGTTGTAATTTGCGTTGGAAGCGTCTTAAATTATGCCGATATTACATTAGCTATAAAAGAACTAAGCCGAGTGTTAAAACCCTCTGGAACATTAATTTTAGAGTTTGAAAGAAGCAATAGTGCAGAGTTTTTATTCACAAAAAAACATCATAAGAATGTCGTCTTGTGCGATGAGCAATATGGCAGTCAGCGCCATAAATTTTGGCTATACGGAGAAAAATTTGTGTTAGAACTTTTGGAGAATTACAAAATGAAATGCACGAAAAAATATCGCTTTCATGTCATTTCATCACTCGTATCTCGCATAACAAAAACAGAAAATTTTCCTGCTAGATTTACATTTCTTGATAGTTGCTTCAAACCGCTTTCGTATCCATTGGCTAGTAATATCATGCTCCATTTAATTAAGTGTGAAAATACTACTTAGACTTTAAACTTCGAATAATCTCTGTGATAGTAAGACCCGCTGTTATTGCAGCACCTATTGCGGCAAAAATACGACTATCTCCTAGAAAAATTGCCAACAACCCTGTTGAAATCGCACCTAAAGCAATTGCTGATAATAATAAAAACCGACGAAATCGTTTTTTCAACCTTCTTTTTCTTGTTATATTTTGAGTGTCAACATGAGTGCAATTTCCTTCATCGTATATTTTGCAGTTCACAAGCAGAAATTCCGCATCGTAGACAACGTCCTTTTTTGACAACTCATCTTGCACTTTTTTAAACAAATAATCTATATGAACAACTGCTTCGTTCGATAAATCTTCATCAAACTTCAAATACCATGTTAAATTGTGATCGTAATATAAACTTTTTACTATTGCTAAAAACGCACTTTTACTCAGCGAAGTTAAGTTCCCATTTATCGCCAAATTATATTCTTGCTCTTTTTCATTTTTTCTTAAACACAACGAAGGGCAGTAATAAGGAGCTCTAACAATCTTGAAATTTTCAAAAGACAACATTTTTCTAAAATAGTTGCTATCAGCGTCACATAATTTGTTTTCACTATTTGTCGTAGTTGTTAATTCTGTTATCCTATAGGTGCTTGACTTGCCGATAGAATTCTCGATTGCACTGATCATTAAATTATAAAAGTTAAAAAACAATGTCGGGTTCCTTGGGTTAGTGCATAAATAATCTATAATAATTGCATCCACATCGTGAAGATATCCTGCCTCAGCAAAACCGCACACTTCAGAATCATTATACAGGACATAGAAAAACATTTCTCTCTTTTCATCTATTTTTGAATTTTCAATATAATATAAAATTTCATTTGTTTTTGTTATTCCGTTGCTATCTACACTATCCACATATATGGCAAGAGCCGCTGCAAGATCTTTCTTGCTCGCCTTCTTTGCTACTTTAATTGAAAACTTTATTTCATTTTCCATGTGATAATATGTGATTATCCTTTATTCGCAGAAAACAGTCAAACTAATTGTATATTTTGATCAAATCACCATTTTGTTCATTGAGGCGAGCCAGAAAGTTGGAAAACTTTCTGGCTCGTTGGCTAAGGTAGGGGGGGGTAAAATATTTTAGGTAGCGATTTTTGAAATGGATTTTCTGAGACTATGATTATTGACGTGGGGAATTTTTTCAGGATTATGATGTTTTATAGTTCTCTTACAAGGAGTATACGCATTTTATATTGTGTGTGTTTTTTTGAAAAAGAAATAGGGATATAATTTTTGTTATTATTGCACTATAAGTTTTAGCGGACATAAACTGTTAAGGAAGTAGGTTTGAGGTATAAAGCGAATTTATCTCAAGCCTTTTTTCGTATGCGATTAAATTTTTGCCATTCTACATATATTGAGACCCGAAAAGATATGTGAAGGAGGTAGAAAAATATGGCTGATTTGATATTAGAAAATGTGGCGGGGCTTGCAGGGACTTATGACAGTTTGCCGCTAAGTTTAGACACTAACGCATTGAGTACGACACTTGTTCCAGGGCTTGCGGCAACAAAGTCCGCGAGTGTGTCGGTTTGGGCGAGTGGTTATTTGACCTACACTATCACAATTGACAACCAAGCAGACGAAGATTTTGTTGCGCCGACTCTGACGGACTTGTTGGATGTTTTGAAAATTTCACTTGTTTCAAATAGCGTGAAAGTTGATGGTTCGACAACGGCATACACTTATATCGCTGGACTTTTGACTGTCGTGCTTCCAACGATTGTGAAAGGCGCGACAACAGTGGTGACATTCCAAGTAGAAATGGTTTAAAAGAGGTATTGCATGAATGAAATATTGAAAAGTGAATCAACTATAGAGGGAAAAATATATGACGAGCAATTGGTAATCAAAACTAATGAGGTCGCGGTTTGTATAAACAGGAATAAACCAAAAAGTGAATGTCGATGCCGATGCTATTGCTGCTGTTGCAGATGTCGCACATCTAGATGTTGTTTTTGCTATTTAATAAGTTTTTTATGTTTGACTGATTGCTAGTTGTTTTAGGAACTGAAAGAAAAACTTCGTGAGTACGTTATTTCACTTGCGAGGTTTTTTGTTTAGATAGTAGTTATAACATTCGTTCTAAAGAAAAGTTTTCAAAGAGACAATGTTATGCTCCTCTTCTTTACATTTCGGGGAAAAGTTTTAACAAAAGTTTACTTGGTTTTTACTGTTTCTTGATGATATAGTAATGTTATATGGTGTATGATTGTAGTATCCATGGAGGTGGATACTATGTTTAATAGAGAGACGAGAGAAAGAACAAAAAAGAAATGGCTGGTTTTTATTGCGATTATTCTTTGCAATTTTTTATTGGCGGTTTTTCCAATGCTTTTTACAGCAACTGCTCAAGACCACTTTGAGGAAGATGCAAGCGGCACAATCAGAATTGGAGTTTTAGCCGACCCACATTATTTTCCGCTTGAATATATCGACTATATTAATAGTTTTGCGTATCTTGAGTATATTTCGCGTGACCCAAAGATGCTAGCGGAGAGCGGCGCGGCGTTTAGGCGTGCGCTGGAAATGGCGTTTGAAGTCGGCGTTGACTATATTTTGGTTCCGGGCGATATTGCTCTTGAGGGCGAATACACGGGGAATTATAATATCACTCAATATATAGCTGATTTTTATCGCTGGACGCGCGATACTTTGCGTGAAAGATATAGCGATGACACTCTTGGCGGCGTTCCTGTTTTTGTCACGCCCGGAAATCATTGCTACAACAACGAACTTGCTTTTAGTTTTGCAGACGGAATAGTTCGACCAGTTCGTTACACAACGCAAGCAGATTTTGCAAGAAAATATTTCACCGATTTTATGACCTGCACACTTGAAAACCCAAGCAGATTTCCAGACATTACATTCATGGATGGAGCAAATTTTTTCTATACTCCAACTAGACTTCAAGAAATTTATGATTTGCACCCGCGCTATCAACCAGCGGGTGGGTTGTCTTATTCAATTCCACTACGTAATGGGTTTAGTTTGTTGTCGCTTGATGTGACAATGAATACTCCTTATTTTTGGGACAAGTGCGAAAGCAGATATTATGGATACATAACTGGCGGAACGGCGAGCCAACCGATGCTTGACTGGGCAGTTGAAGAAATTGCTCGCATTCACGCGGAAGGCAGAACAATAATCGGCATGATGCACCACCCAATTATTCCGCATATCAGACACCAATACAGATATTTTCAGTCATTCATTCTTTATAATTGGGAGCATGCGTTTGAAACACTTGCAGACGCGGGACTTAGATACATTTTTGTCGGGCACATGCACGCAAATAGCATTTCAAGACATTGGACTTATATTGGAAATCCGCTCTTGAGTTTTCAGTCGGCGGCGGCAATTTCATATCCCGGTGGATTTAGAACAGTCAGTTTCACGACTGGCTATTCGGTTCCAGCCTTTGGAAATCGCGAAAGAGCAGTTAGAATGGAGTCAACGACTCATCAAATTTATAATGTTCATTTTCGCGGACGCATGGGAAATGGGCAATATGTTGATGAAATGATTTATGATTGGTATCAGCGTATTTTCGACACGCTTTATGTGAATCTCGGGCAACGCATGGCGAGAGGGATTGTTCTTGATATGATTGAAGAAATCATGGATGCGGACGGACTTCGCGGTTTTGTCGAGGGGCTTGATTTTGACTTTTTTGATTTAGATAATATTGACGACTTTGTCCTCGACATGGTTGCTGAAGCACTTGTTGCGCCGATGACAATGGACATGGGCGGACTTATTGGAAGAATAACAATTTCTTTCAACACGGCTACTCAAAACATAAGACTCGCGCCATCTGGAACAGCGGATTTACTGCTAAATCCAATGTATATAACAAGAACACAAATTTTGGGTCTTGTTCAAAATCTAATCACTCAATTTGAAAATCGCTACTTAATTCAGCAAGTTGGAGGACAACCACGCCTTGCATTTATGCTTGGTGAAATTGTCGACAGACTCGTTAACTTTCCAATTTATCGCCCCGGAACGCCACAAGAGAGAACGCTTGAAGAAATTGTTCTGCTCGCATTCCACACTCATCTTCGCGGAAACGCACAAACTGAAATCAACCACCCTTGGGCAATGACAGTCATTGACCAGTTTAATCGCGGTCAAATCATTGATGACCTTGCAGTATACGCGATTGGAATGGTTCGCGAACTCTTACAAGATGTTTTGAACAATTTGACAGTCAACATCAATGACTATTTTAGTGGGTTTTGGCTAACAGGTGTCGGAACAGTGACTGGAACAGGAAATCAGTCAATTGAGTCACTGCTTAGTGGTTTTGGTTTTAGTGTTCTCGACATGGTTGACGATTTTGTCGCAACATATTTGACAACTTCATACACTAATTCACTCGGACAAACTGTTGCAAAGGTTTTGGAAGCATTCTTGGTTGATGTCAATGAATTTAGAGACGGAAATCTTGGCGAAACAGTTGTCATCATCGACATTTTGAGTGAAACTCGCCCTCAAGACCCAAGCATCGGCAATGGAAGAATACCATCGCAAATCAACTTGACTTTCGGCGCAGATGTGTTTTCATATAATTTGAGTTGGACAACTGGACCTCATGTTGAAACAGGTGTTGTTCAGTTCAGCATCGGCGGAACGGGCTTTGACGAAAACAACTACACTCAAATTTGGGCAAACTCAAGGCTCTATACTTATTACATGCCGAATATTGACCTAGGATTTTTCGCGACTTTCAGAACAATTCAAAGACATCGCCACACAGTTTCAATGAATGGATTACAGGCAGGAACAACGATTTTCTATAGAGTTGGCTGTGCAGTCGGGAATTATTTTTCAGAGGTTTTTGTCCTCAGAACAACGCCGTCTCCAGAGGAGCGCGAAACGGATTATTTCTCATTCCTTGTCACATCCGACGCGCAAGGCATGATGAGAAGTGATTTTCAAGTTTTTGCAAACACTCTAAACACAGCAATTTCGCTCAATCCAAACGCACTTTTCCAACTAAAACTTGGTGACTTCGTTGAACTCGGGCAAAATAACGCACAATGGACGTATTTGTTTGACGAGGCTCGTGGGGCATGGGCGCAATTGCCGCTCATTCCTGTTTCGGGAAATCATGAAGTTGCACCAAGTGGACTAAACGCGTTCCGCCGCAATTTTAACTTTGATGGCTTTAATGGCGGATTCACTGAGGACGGAGCATATTTTTATCTTGTTTATGATAATATGCGTCTCATCGTTTTGGATTCGAATGACTATTCGAGAGAGACTAATTTTAGAATGGGCTTTGAGCAAGTTGATTGGTTAACGCGCGTTCTTGACGAGGCGACAGAGCAATTCATCATTGTCGCAATGCACTATTCGCTTGTTTCAGGCGGGCATCGCCAGAATAATCGCGAAATACTTGCAATGCAAGAACAACTACTTCCGATTTTGAACGCGGGCGGCGTGTCGCTTGTTCTAGGGGCACATGACCACCTTCATTTCCGCTCACACTCATTAATTGGAACACAAGTCGAGTCAGTTTCAACAGAGGCTGTCAAATTCCAAGGAATGAAATATGAGGCAATTTCTAATCCGCAAGGCATAACATTCGTGACGAGTTCAACAGGCGGCGTGAAGTTCTATTCAATGCCAAGCATTGAAAATCAAAGCGATTTAGCGGTCATAACGGCTCAACCATACTTGCCAGTTTTCAACCGAATTGTTATTCGTGGAAACACTTTATTTTTTGATGCTTATACTGTTTGCCCAGTCACGAACAGAGTAGACCTTCTTGACAGTTTTGCAATAGTTCGAGGAGCAAGCGGCGGCGCGGAAGAAGACCCGATTGCAGCCGCTAGTGCGGTTGCTGGGCAAATCAACGCACTTCCAAGATTTCTCTCGCAAGCAGCGGTTTGGGGCAGCGGGGTAGCAAATCGCTACAATATTAATCATCCAGATTTTATTGCGGCAGACAATGCAATTCAAAATGCAAGGGCATCGTTCAATGCTTTGTCGACAGAATTAAGAGAGTATGTTTATAATTTGGACGTTTTGACACATTTGGAAAGATACGCACAAATGCTTATGACGGTGCATGGCGGATTAGTTCACACAGTCAACACTCGTGCACAACTAACAAGCGCGGTTGGAAATGTGGATGTGAGGGTAATTGTTATTTCGGGTAGTTTTAATGCGTCTGGAACGGCTATTTTGCCGACAGCAAGACATGATGTCCACAGACTAAACAGAGACATTGTCATAAGAGGAACACAAGCATCTAACCACATTCGATATGCAACATTCTATATTGAAAACGGCGCGACAGCGATGATTGACAATATTCACATCAACGGAACAAGAACAATGGGTTCAATCCATGGCGGATTGCAATCGCTCAATGTCATGGCGAATTCTACCCTCATTGTGAATGGAGCAGGAACGCGAGTGACGGCGGAATTTGGTGCGTCAGGTCAAGCAATTGGTATTCGTGTTCAGCAAGCAAACGCAAGGCTGGTTGTCAATAATTCGGCTGAAATTTCAGGCTCGGTTGCGGGCATAAGGGTTGAAAATGCAACAGCAAGTGCAACAATTTTTGGTGGGAATGTTCAAGGAAAAGAGGGTTCTGACCGTGCGGCAATCAGAATGCAGAACGGAAGGCTCAATATGCATGGCGGAGAACTCGGAGGAATGGGAAATATTGTTTCTGGGACTGCGCCATGGGCGATGTGGGCAAGCGGATCTTCAGTAATCAATTGGCATGGAGGGAGTGTTCCGAATAATGAGTTCGGCAGAACTCCAGTTCGTCTTGACGGCGCGAATGTTCAAATGAATGTGACGGGCGGAACTTTTGGACGAGGAACGGGAACTTTCCACGCTATTGAGGTTCAAAATTCAGCACAGTTGCACTTGAACCCAACGAGCATGGGAGCAGTGCGTATTCAAGCAAACAATGGAGCAGCTCCAGTTTGGACTGACCCATTTATTTCGAATGTCAATGTCATGACGAGTCCGCACATTCATGCAGATTTTAGTGGATTAAGTTCAAACGCGGCGCATTTTGCTGGAAGTGGATTTTTCACGGTTCCAAGAAGACCGCTTAGTTTTGAAGACCAAACAACACTAACGACAACGGCGGTTACTTCGACAACTGATGTTGCAAACGGAAGACTAAATTCAACATCTGTCCCAGCGGGCAGTCACTATGTCATGGCAAGAATAAATGTCGGAAACAGAACGGGAAGTCAATCAAACCACATTCCGGGGATATGGCTTGCTCAAGCAAATGCACAAGCATTCCTATATAGCAATGTTTCGATTGCTCATCATCATGCGGTGACAGATGTTGAAATTTGGGGCGAGAGGGAAGTTGTTATGCAAGCTGGAGCAGAGAGAAACTTGATTGCACTAACTGGACCCGACAACGCAATGCTTGACATGATTGACTGGCGAGTTCAAAATAGAGTTGGAACAAATGTCGTTTCAATCACTCCCACTCATGACACAAGGGCGACAATGAGAGGAGAGGGAGTCGGAGTTGCAACTATTCATTCAGATGTCAGACATTATGCTGGAGTTACTGATTCAATAAGCGTTTTCGTTGTTGATCCTGTTATTAATTTGGGGCTTGCGGGTGCTGTTGTTCGTCAAGGAACTCCACGAAGTTTGAGTTGGGGCGGAGCTCCGACGGGAGCGTATGGTGGATTGTTCTCAGCCATTTGGAGGTCCCAACAAGAACATATTTTGACAGTAAATCAAAGCGGCGTTGTCACTCCGACTGGACTAGGCGAGGCGATAATTATCATTGATTTGTATTTCAGAGGAAATCCAACAGGAATTTCAGCAAGCACAGTTTTGACGGTTGTTTGCGATGAAACGAGTTATTCAAGTTTGATGTTCAGTCATCTCGGAGTTCAATTTGCTCCTGTTTGGCAAGCGGACTATAACAGATATTTCATAAGCGTTCCATATGAGGCGACAGCGATTTATGGGCGACTTGAAGGAGTGACTTATATTAGATTCGGCAATGACGAGGCTGTGCGTTTTGTTTGGCAAAATTCAATAGCAACTCCAACAAGAGGTTATAACCACATCACTTTCACCATAACGAGTGAGAGCAGCGAAGGAGTTCCAATTGTAATAAATGTTGCAATTTATCGTCGCAGAGACATTGCGACAAAGATTTCGGCAATCAATCAAATGATTGCAGATTTGGCGAAAATAGATTGCTATGTTGAACTGGGTCAAGTAATTGAAGAAATTGAAGAAAGAATTTCAGAATGGGATTGCTACCCTTTGGCTGGACTATATAACAGAGCGGGAATTGAAAGTGAGCTAGTGAGAAAAGACCTTCTAATTAGAACTGCGGCAATGGAAGCGGAAGTCACTAGAATTAATGGATTGATTGCAAATTTGAACGCTCACACAACTATCACGCCGCTTTATAATGCAATTGAAGCGATTCAAACATCAATAGCGACTTGGAATGAGGAAGCAAATAATGTTACGTTGACTGGCTTGAATATGGCTGGAGCAACAGCGAATTACTTGAGCTATCATCAAACAAGACTTGAGACTATGCTAGATGTCTTGAGACTATCAAATGCAAGAGCGGCGGCAGTTGAAAGATTTAAAAATGAGTTTAACAATCGATTTTATTTGAGTGATTATCGTTTGGCAGAGCGCGAAGTTCTTGAAGACTTGCGCGATGCTCAAATTACTTTTATTAATTTGATGAACTATGCCGATGCGATTGCGTTTGATGCGACAACATTTGATTGGTCAGTATTTGATGCGGTCTTAACTGACGCGCAAATGGTGGCTAACGAGCGCCATGCGGCAATGCTGCTTGAAAGAGGAGTGATTAACACATTGATTAATGGGCTTAGTGCGTTTGAAACGATTGGGAAACTAGAAACTCATATTGGCTCGATTGAACAAAGAATAGTGACTTGGAATAATGGATTAAATAATGACATGTTGACTGGCTTGAATTTGGTTGGGTCAACTAATGTGTATTTGAGTTATCATCAAGCAAGGCTTGACGCGCTATTAGAAGAGCAAGCACTTCAAAATGCAAGAGCGGCGGCAGTTGAAAGATTTATTAGCCATTTCAATTCAAACTTTGTCGAGGCTGATTATTTGGAAGAACAATGGCTTGTCCTCGTTGGACTAAAGAATGACGAAATTGTTAGAATTGAGTCGTTAAACTTTGTTGAGGCGACTGCATATGTCGCGACAACAGGAACAGTTTGGGCTCCTTTCAAGGCTGTTCTAACTCGTTCGCGAATTGAAAATGAGGTACTCTATGCAGCAAGAGATGAGGCGCTTAGAATTTTTTATGCAGAATTTGACAGGCTTTTTGACGAAAACGATTATCGCGAAATTGAATGGACGGAATTGTGGAATATTCGACTAAATGAGCGCAATCGCATTATGGAAATGAATATTGATGAAGCGAACACATTTGATGAAAATAGCACTAATTGGACGCCATTCAATGACATTCTAACAGACGCGCAAATGACAGCAAATGAACTTGCAAGCGCAAGATCGGCGGCGGTTGAAAGGTTTAAAAATGAGTTTAACAGCCGATTTTATTTGAATGATTATCGTTTGGCAGAGCGAGGAGTTCTTGAAGGATTGCGTGATGCTCAAATTGCTCAAATCAACCAAATGAATTATGCGGACGCGATTGCATTTGATGCGTCAATATTTGATTGGACGGAATTTAATGCGGTTCTGACAGACGCGCAAATGACAGTAAACGAGCGTAATGAGGCTATGATTGCCGAAAAAAATCGAATTAATGATTTGATTGCAGAGTTGGAACATATTCCTGATTTAGCAGATTTGGAAAAAGCGATTGATGCGATTGATGGATATATTTCAACATGGAATTCATCAAACCATAATGACACACTTTCAGGCATCAATACAGAAGAACTTGAAATTCAGCGAATCAGATTAGATATTGTTGAGCCGAATTATCCATGCGAGTGTTGCAAGGAATACGACTGCGGCTGTGATGGAAATTGCTATGAGTCGATGCCAGCCTATCCATGTGAATGTTGCCAAGAGTATGATTGCGATTGCGACGGCAATTGTAATCAAGTTGAGCCAACATATCCATGCGAATGCTGTGATAAATTCGATTGTGATTGCGATGGAAATTGCGATGACAATAGAAATGGCGGCGGAAACAATAATGGTGAGCTTACTGTTGAAGCAGAGGTTGTAAACGGCGGTGCTATTCGAATTGTTGTTGAAGGCGATGTCGGTGCGTTCTTGGGACTTTATGTCAATGGCGTGAGGGTTCCTAGTGAATTTATCACTATCAAGACAAATAGTTTCATAATAATTGTGTCGGAGGAATTTGTCGAAACTCTCTCCGCGGGCGAGAACGAATTTATTGCAAGTTTCGCAACAGGCGAGGCGAGAATAATTGTTCCAATCATCCACCAAACTACTTCATCAGATGGACTAAGCGGTGGAGCAATCGCTGGAATTGTGATTGGTGTTGTCCTAGTCCTAGCCATCGGCGGCTTCGCAATTTTTTGGCTCATCAACAAAAAGAAAAAATCAACGACTTAAAATCTTTCATATTCTATGACCTCTATCAAACTCAGTTTTGATAGAGGTTTGATATTTTGATTTTGGTTTTGATTATGTTTGAGGGTGAAAAGGTTTGTTTTTTGTTTAAAAATATGGTATAGTTAATTTATGACAATATTTTATTTCACAGGAACGGGCAACTCACTAGCAGTTGCAAAAAAGATTGGCGGGGAAGATGGGAAATTGATTTCTATCCCGCAAGTCATTGACGGACAAACTATCCGATTCAAAGACGATGTTATTGGGGTAGTTTTTCCTGTCTATAGTTTCCGAACACCTATGATGGTGCGAGAATTTTTGAGTAAGGTGCATTTTGAAGCGGATTACATATTTGCAATCGGAACCTATGGCAGCATGTCTGGACCGTGTATGAGATATATGCGAAAGCATGAAAAAAAGAGCTATAAATTTAACTATACAAACAAATTGCGAATGGTAGATAATTACTTGCCTTTGTTTGAAACAGGAAAACAAATAGCAAAGCAAGAGAAAAAGCATATAGATAAAAACTTAGCACAGATTGTTGATGATATATCTAATCGCAAAGAATATCATGTGAGGGCAGCAGTTGCTGGGCGAGTTATCGGCAAAGTAGTCAACATGGATTTTACCAAGAGCCCAAAAAAATATATAGTCGATGAAAAGTGCAACAAATGCGGCGTTTGTGCGAAAGTTTGTTTGGCGAAAAATATAACGATTGAAGATGAAGTAAAATTCGACGATAAATGCGAGGCTTGTTATGCTTGTCTGCATTTGTGCCCACAAAACGCATTGCACCACAAAAAAGAAAAGAGCGACAAACGCTGGTTACATCCAGATGTGACTGTAGCGGAAATTATTAAAGCAAATAATCGTTTAAATAATGCTGAAACGGAATAACAAAATTAAAACTATTTATTGTAGAACGCGCCTGTGGATTGTCATAGGCGCGTTTCATTTTTTTCAAAATTACTTAAAATATTTTGATGTCTAGCAATTTAATTGCGTTATCTTTTAGAAAGTTTTAAACAATTATTTTTCACAGCTTTGGTATAATTTGGTATTTAGTTTTTTGTAGAATATTGTTGAAAGATTTAAAAAAAATTTAGTCAAAAGTGGGTGCCATTTTGGGTGCCATTTTATTGCGGTATCTCTTGACAAAAAATGCTCCAAACAACTATTTTGACGAAAATAGCCTTATTGTAGGGCTTTTTTGGTTGATATTGATGTTAAAATGTGCTAGAATAAGGATGTGGAGAACGAGAGAAAAAACAGCATTAACTGGTTTCCGGGGCATATGACAAAATCGCTTCGGATGATTGATGAGGAGATAAAGCTCGTCGACGTCATCGTCTATGTTTTGGATTCAAGGGCTGTTAAGAGTTGTTTGACACCGGAGTTTGAAAAAAGAATTGCGAACAAAAAAACTATCTATGTTTTAAACAAAATTGATTTGAGTGATGAAAAGGCAACAAAAGAATGGGTGAAATATTTTCAAAACACCAATAGTGATGCGCTCGCGGTCAACTCAACGAGTTCAAAAAGCGGTGCAATGATATTTGACATAGCAAAAAAATTGTGCAAAGAAAGGCTCGACAACTTTAAAAGTAAAGGAGTCAAGAGGCAACTTCGAGCAATGATTCTTGGTGTTCCAAACTCTGGAAAATCGACACTAACAAACAACCTAGCGGGTTCAGCGAAAACGACAGTAGGAAATCGTCCGGGAGTCACAAGGGGAAAACAATGGGTCAAAGTGAATGATTACTTTGAAGTTCTTGACACTCCGGGAACACTGTATCCAAAAATTGAAGATATTAAAATTGCTCATCGACTTGCTTTTATAGGAAGCATTAAAGATGAGATTTTGGACAGAGTTGACCTCGCGTTCTATCTTGTCAATGAACTAAATGCACTAGACAAAAATATCTTAAAAATTCGTTTCAACATTGACAATGGGCTTGATGGGGAAGAGACTTTGAACTCAATCGCAAAGAGTAGAGGCTATATTTTAAAGGGAAGTGTGCCAGACATAACAAGAGCATCACAAGCATTGATTGACGACTTTAGAAAAGGAAGACTTGGAAGAATTTCACTTGAAAGAGTTGATGACAATTAAATATTGAAAGCATCAAACAACCAGATTTGGCACTCGCCGTCTCGCAAAAAAAGAATGACAAAAGAAAATAGAACAGAGCGAATCTTTGAATTTGATAAAAATTATTTGCCAAAAATTATTGCTGGCATGGATGAGGCAGGGCGAGGTTCCCTTGCGGGGCCCTTGGTGGTTGCTTGTTGCATAATGCCATTAGATAGCAAAATTGAGGGAGTTTATGACTCAAAAACACTCTCGAAAGAGAGAAGAGACATTCTATACGAACGAATTATTGAACATGCTGTGGCATTTGAAATTATGGAGAGTGATGTTCTTGAAATTGATGAATTAAACGTTCTAGGGGCAACTAAGCGTGTTATGCGTGACATAATTAGTCAAATGTCATTAAAACCGTCAATTGTTCTTGTTGATTATGTTCCAAAACTTGACCTTCCAATTGAACATCAAACAATAAAAAAAGGTGACCAAACAAGCTATAACATTGCGTGCGCGTCAATACTTGCGAAAGTCCATAGAGACAGGCTGATGATTAAATTGGACGAAAAATATCCGTTCTATGGCTTTAAAAACAACAAAGGTTATGGAGTGGAAAAACATATTGAATCATTAAAAAAATTTGGCAAATCTCCAGTTCACCGAGAAACATTTATTAAAAACTTTTTCATTGAACAAACAAGCATATTCAAATAAACCTTAACAAAAAACATGAGAGACAAAAACATAATCAAAGGAAAATCAGGCGAAAAAATTGCTGAAAAATATCTCAAAAAAAAGGGATATCATATCCTTTATAAAAATTTTAAGACGAACATTGGAGAGTTGGATTTGGTTGTGACAGATGATAATTATCTTGTTTTTGTCGAAGTGAAATCCAGAGAGAACACAAATTTTTCCCATGCAATGGAATCGGTTTCATATCACAAACGCAACAAAATCAATCAAGTTGCCGCTCAATACATGAAGAAATTCATGCTCTTTGGTTCAAATATTCGATTCGATGTCATTGAGGTCTATTTTGAAACAGGCGAAATTAACCATGTCGAAAATGCATTTGACAGTTATTTGAGATATTAAAAATCGAAAAACAACAGAAATGAACAACAAACAAAAACTTATTGAATATTTTCAAAGCGGAATAAAAAGCTCAAAGAACCACAACATTGGACTTGAGCTTGAGCATTTTGTCGTGGAAAAAATTTCCCAAAATACTATTAGTTTTTATGGTGAAAATGGTGTTGAAGAGATTTTGAAAAAAATATCAAAATATTATGACGAAAAAATCTATTCTGAAAATTTCTTGGTTGGGCTTAAAAGAAAGAATATTTTCATAACCCTTGAACCAGCAGGCCAGTTGGAAGTTAGTATTGGTGAATTTTCTGAGTTGCATGAATTTGAAAATGAATATGCAAGGTTTCAAGGCGAAATTATTCCCGTTTTGGATGAAATGAGTCTTGAATTGAAAACATATGGCTATCACCCCGTGACAAAGGCTGCGGACCTGCCACTTGTCCCAAAAGAAAGGTATCGTCTAATGCACGAACATTTTAAATCAACTGGAACTCATGGCATTAACATGATGAGGGGAACTTGTGCGACACAAATTTCGATCGACTATTATTCCGAAGAAGATTTCAAAAACAAGTTTCGACTTGCAAACATCTTGACTCCAATTCTAACATTTCTCTCCCACAATTCGCCCGTTTTTGAAGGAAAGAAAAATCTAAAATTTGTTCGCAAGTTGATATGGGAGAATGTCGACAAAGCGAGGAGTAAGTTTGTCCCGAATTCTCTTGATGGAGATTTTGGATTTTTGAACTATGCTGACTATGTCATGAACTCTCCACCAATCTTAGTTGTGGCTAATGATGGAAAGCTTGATTTCACAAAAAACAAAACAACAAACGAAATTTATTCAGATAAATTAATGAATGAAAATGAAGTGGAAAACACGCTCTCAATGTTTTTTCCATATGTCCGACTGAAAAAATATATTGAAATTCGAATGATGGATTCAATTCCATTTGAAAAAGTTATTGGAATTCTTTCTCTCATTAAAAGTTGGTTTTATGACGAAAACAACTTGAAAGCACTTTTGAAAAGGTTTTCGTTCGTCATCGAAAGAGACGCAGAAAGCGCATTTGTTGCATTAGAAAATGATGTTGAAAATGCAACAATCTATGGAGAGCCTGCAAGGAAATTAATAAGAGAGTTGTTGTCAATGGCAAACAATTAAAAATTTAGATGTCGTTTTGACATTTGCAAATAACTGAAAAATGAAACCGAATGAACATTATATTAGCATAATAAAAAAAGACATTGAAAATGCAAAAAAAGATTTTCAATCAGCAAGAGACTACATTAAAAATTCTTCTGCAATTTTTTCTGGTGGAGATTTGTCATTCCTTGCTGTTCCAAAAATGTTTTCTCGAGAGGAATTTTCTTTCATTGAAAAAACAATCGATACTTTGAAAAATATTCTTGAAAAGGTGATGGACAAGTATTTTGAAGACAGCGAATATCGAAATTTGTTCGATTTCCCAGTTCATCTTGAAGAATTGATTTTGGCTGAATGTGGCTATGAAAGAAAGATTCCGATTGCAAGATTGGACTTTTTCTTCAATCATGATGACGGATCATTGAAGTTTTGCGAATTCAACACTGATGGAAGTAGTGCTATGAACGAGGATAGAGAAATTGTGAACGCTTGGAAAAACAGCAACGTTTGGAAAGAGTTCCAAAAGGACTACTTTGTGCAGTCATTTGAGTTGTTTGATAGTTGGGTCGAAGGTTTTTTGGATATTTGGAACGATTTTTGCAAAAATTCAAAAAACATATCGAGCATACTTCCAAGAGTTGCAATAGTTGATTTTCTTGACATTGGGACAAAAAGCGAGTTTCAAGTCTTCAAAGAAGCGTTCAGTAAGCGTGGAATGATAACAATCATTGATGATATTCGCAATTTAAAATATCGCAACGGAAAACTTTATTGTTCAAACAATTTGCCGATTGATGCAATTTATCGCCGAGCGGTGACAAGCGAATGCATGGATAAAATCGACACCATTCAAGAACTTTTAAAAGCAGTAAAAAACAGGGCAGTTTGTCTCATTGGAGCGTTTCGAACTCAAATTCCTCATGACAAAAGCATTTTCAAAATTTTGAGACTTCCTCAAACAAAAAGTATTTTGACAAAAGAAGAAAATGAGTTTGTTGAAAAACATATCCCGAAAACACTAGCACTCAAAACTGGAGAGTTTGACCATGAAGATGCTTTGAAAAACAAGGACAACTGGATTATCAAGCCTCGTGACAGATATGCGTCAATCGGGGTCGCAACGGGTGGAGATTACTCATATGATGAGTGGAAAAATCTCATAAAAAAGACAATTAACAAAGATTATATCTTGCAAGAATATTGCCCCCCAGCAAAACATGAAAATGTTTATTTTGATTTGGATGGCAATGCTCATTTCGGTTTCTACAATAGTATGTCTGGCATATTTCTCTACAACAACCGCTCATGTGGACTCTATACTCGCGCAATGCTCGGAAAAATAACAACCCCCGAAGTTCAAGGCAGGATTCCATGTTCTGTGTTGGTTGATGAAAAAAATAGTGAATAGGTCCTGTGCTTAAATTTAATTGAACAACAGTTGTTATTTGCAATTGAAACAAACAGCACCGTTTCTGTGACAGATTGCGGGTCAAGAACATCATTCTGCAATATGAAGCAAAAAAAGAAAAGCAAACAAAAAAACAATGGAAAAACTAATCAAAGATTTTGAAGAATTAGTGAAATCACCCTCACCACCACATGGTTCTGGAGAACACAGAGCATGGAGAGTCTTGCGCAAAAAACGCTACAAACGAGAAGAGAAAAATAGCGATTGCGAACAGTTTTTCTTCATATCGTGTGAACATAATTTAATTTCAACTTCAACAGATTGCATTGAAGCAATAAAACAAACTATCCTAGAAAATCATGACAATTCAAAAATTCATTATGATGACATTGCAAAAATAGTTTTTAAAAACTCAATGCTTTTGCGAAGAGATATAATCAACAAAATAATCAAACCATTAATAAAAAATGGATGTCTAGAAAAAATTCCAACAGTTAATCTACATAGGTACAAAGACGCCCACTATTTTGTTAAATCTAGTGAGGAGGATGATCGATCATGAATTATTTTTTCTTCGATATTGAATGTTGTGATGGACGTCATATTTGCACTTTTGGCTATGTTTTGACGGACGAAAATTTCAACATTATCAAAAAAAAGGATATCATAATTAATCCCAGAAGGCCATTTTGCACTGGAAAAGTAAAACTAGCTTATAAGATTGACATCTTCAAGCGCGCTCAAGAGTTTCCACAATTCTATGATGAAATTTTTTCACTTTTAACAAAAAAAGACCAAATGATAATAGGACATTCTATCTCGGATGATTTTAATTATCTTCGAAGAGCATGTGAGCGCTACAAATTGGAACTTCCAAACTTTGAGTTTTTTGACTCTCAAATACTCTTCGCTCATCTAACAAACGAACCAAACAGTCGAAAAAAATTGAAAGAAATAACAGAACTACTCGAAATTACTCATGAACTGCGCTCCCACAAAAGCGATGACGATGCCGATATGGTCAAAGAAATTGTGCAAAAACTTTGCCTCAATCAGAAAAAGACAACAAAAGAACTTTTTGGCGAGTGTTTGCAAACTAAAGGAAAAGTGATTGATGGAGTTGTTTATGTTCACGAAGACGAACCAAAACGAATTTTTAATGCGTTTTTTAGACAGCAGTCCCCTATTGGTTCAATAGGGCGTTGTTGTGTGTTAGCGGAGCCAAACAAAAATGACAAAGGCAATAGAGATTCTTTTTTCAAAAAAGTCGACAAAAAACATCCTCTAAATGGACGAAACTTCTGTTTCAGTGAAAGTTTTAAAGACACGAATTTATTTAAAATGTGGGGTCTAGTTGATATTGCTCAAAAAAATGGAGCAAAATTTGACAACGACTCAAAGCTTCCCAGAGGCATTCTTGTTTGGGACGGCAATCAAAATTGCAAAAAATATGTCAACATAAAAACAAAAAACAAACGAAACCCAATATTAACGCCTGAAGAGTTTTCAAAAATGTGTGATGTTGAATGGAAAGAAATCAAAGAAAAGGACCGTCCTGAAAGTCTTCGTCCAATAAAAATGAAACTAGAAGAAAAAAACAACAATCGAAAAATTAATCCAAGACGAGAACACAAAAAGAAACCAGTTTAAAAAACTAAAACGATGGAAAGAAAAATTTTAAAGGACATATTATTTGGTGTGGTCATGCTGGCGACTATTTTTATCGTCATTGGTATGTATGTCCTTTTGCATGAATCTGCTCATGCGATTGCAGTCATTGCTTTCGGCGGGACTGTTGAGCGATTTGTCTATTTCTTTGTTGGTGGTTGGGTTTACTATTCTGGTCTTGATTATGTTTCGTCTGCTGTTATGGGGTTTATTATTGTGATAGGGGAGGTTTTTCCGCTGATTATATTTCTAATCGTGTTTATTTTCTATCGCCATGACAAGAAGTTTTTTGCAACGGATTTGCAAAAAACAGAAGAGCTGTGGGAGGAGAGAAAAATCGATTCCAATCGAAAGACATTTGAATATCTTCGTGCGACATATCACTTTTTCTTTTTCATATTCGCAGCAGTTTTCGTTTTGCCACTATTCGGTTGGGTTTTCTTGTTTTGGCAAAGTCAAGATCCAATCAAGTTCATTCAAACAACAAATATTCATCCACTAATTGTTGCGTTTTCATATTTGGCAATAATTGCTGTCGTATTTTTCTATGTTTTAAAAAAAAAGTTGATTCACGCGGTTGTTGGAGTTTTTCGCGAAAGATGGATGCCAAAAAAATTAATTATCCAACAAAATGAAACAGAGAATATTGAAGTTGAAATTGATAACGCAACTGATAAGAACATAGGCGTTTTAAAAAAAAGAAGATTACTTACAAAAATAATAGCGATATCCCTTGCTTTTGTATTAACTCTTTCTGGAATATTCATTGCATATTCAACTAACCGAAATTTTGCAAATTTTCGCCCTATTCCATCAGTAGTGCATAGAGGAAGCATTGGAGATGTAAGAGAATTTTACTCTCCATGGACACAACCTCATCATATGGATAGGAGAGTTAGTTTTGTTTTGAGTCCAGCACGAGCTGGAACATTTGTTTTTACTTTAAATGTGACAGGTGGTGATTTCATTACTCATGTGAGAGTGGTTAGTTTATGGGGAGAAGAACAGATAGTTTTTCTTAATAGTGCTGGTCGATCGATTTTCTTCAGCATGGATGTTGATATCGCTCAGTCAGATGGCATCCATGTCTTTATGCAATTTTTTGCAAGTTTCACAGAATTGGAACATCACATTCAAATTTGGGAAAATAGTCAATGGACTGATAGAGCGAATTGGTTTCCTGTTGACGACATTTCTTCTCTTCGTCCAATATTTGGCAGTGCAACCAATTTCGCTACTACTTATTACATTTCGCTTCGAGAAAGGTAAAGGTAGGGAAACCGCAATTTAAGCCCTCATGCCAAAACTTGACGGCATCTTCGCGGTCTTTTTTGACGATATTTTGGCTTTAACGGGCATCTAGCCCGTCTTTAAGCCAAAATTTCATCAAAAAATCCTCGCGAATCTGCTCGTCAATTTTGGCATGAGGGCTTAAATTGCGGTTTCTAGGGAATAAAATTTTTAATAATATCTCAAACTAGGAGTATGATGATTCGAAAAGAATTAAATGCTCCTATTTTTTTTAATGTGGAGGAAAAAGAAATCTTCGTGAAAGATGTGAGAGACACCGATGGAAGAAACAAGAAAAAACCTCAATAAACGCTATAACAAATATGTCAATGCCGTCTCGCCAACGACAAATGTCTGGAAATCACTTTTCCACAGTTTTTGGATTGGTGGTTTAACTTGTCTCGCTGCGGAGCTAATTTTTACACTATACGAGTTTTTGTTTCCAAGCATGGAACAACCAATGGTCGGCAATATCACATTAATGACAATCATTGCCATCGCTATCATTTTGACGGCGCTTGGAGTCTATGACAGAATGGGGCGTTTCGGTGGAGCGGGGTTGTTTTTGCCAATAACAGGATTTGCAAATTCAATGAGTAGCAGTGCAATAGAATTCAAATCCGAGGGTTTAATCTTTGGTTCAACAACAAAAATATTCAACATTGTTGGACCCGTTCTCGTGAATGGAATAATTTTTTCGAGTGTTGTCGGAATTATTCATTTGTTGATTTTTGGACGAACTGCCTAAAATTTTGAGTATTATGCCACGCATAGCATGAAAAAACTTAGGGAATAAGAATAGAAACATTGGAATATTAAAAAAATGTGTTTCTGGGGTTCTTAATATTTTCAAAATAATGTTATTCTATTAATTTTTTTTATCGTTTTGAGCGAAGTGAAGAATCTTAGATGCCTAGAAATACTGTTTTCACAAACTTAATCTGTGGAGGAGCTAGTGTTTTTTTGCAAACTCACCATATATAATATAGTAACACAAAAAAATTTTGCTCATACATTGAAATATGAGCGAAATTTTTTCACAACCGAAATCCTTACTTATTAATGGTGGAAAGAAATTGAAAGGCGAACTTGAAATAACTTCTGCCAAAAATGCCACACTTCCGATAATCGCCGCGTCCTTAATGAGCAGTGAGGATATTCTTTTGAAGAATTGTCCACGTCTTACTGACCTTGAAAACTTATTGGAAATTATTCGAGTGCTTGGTGGTGTTGCCGAATTCCGTGGCGATGACATTTTTATTAATGCAAAAGATGTCAAGCCAAGGCTTGTTTCAAAAGAACTAACTCAAAGGATTAGGGCTTCAATTTTTATTCTTGGTTCACTACTTGCACGCTTTAAAGAAGCGTCAATCTATTTGCCCGGTGGATGCAATATCGGGGCTCGCGCCATAGACTTGCACATCAAAGGACTGAAAAAACTTGGTGTTTCAATTAAAGAAGAAATTGACATCCTTCATTGCACTCGAGGAAAATTGAAGGGAACAAAAACACACCTCTCGTTCCCAAGTGTTGGAGCAACCGAAAATTTGATGATGGCAGCGACTCTTGCAGAGGGAACAACAACAATCATAAATGCCGCACGCGAACCAGAAATAATAGACCTCGCGAATTTTATCAATGCACTAGGTGGAAAAGTTCAAGGGGCTGGGACTGGCACAATCTATGTTCATGGAGTAAGAGAGCTGAAAGGTGCAGAATATCGACCGATTGGAGACAGGATTATTGCAGGGACATATTTAACGGCATGTGCAATAACTGGTGGAGACATCGTTTTGAGAAACGCAAATAGTGACTATCTCAGTTCAATGCTGATTCCGCTACTTCGTGCTAATTGTGAAATTTTGACCTACAGTGGACTAGGGCAAGGACAAAAACACAAAAGCTACTTGCGCATTCGTTCTTCAAAAAAGCTCAAAGCTGTTCCACTCATTGAAACAAAACCATATCCGCTTTTTCCAACAGATGTTCAACCACAATTCACAGCAATGCTCGCATTCGCAAAAGGAACAAGCACAATTCGTGAAACTCTTTTTGAAAACAGATTTGCTTATGTTGATGAATTGAAAAAATTTGGAGCGGATTTAACATATTCTGGACAAGAAATAACAATCAAGGGGAAAAAGAATTTGCACCCAGCAAAGGTCCGCGCAGAAGACCTTCGAGGAGGAGCCGCTTTAACAATAGCTACTCTTGGAATATCTGGAGAGAGCGTAATCCAAGACATTCATCACATAGACCGAGGCTATTTCAAAATTGAAAATGACCTAAAAACATTAGGGGCGGACATCAAAAGAGTCTAATTTTTTGGTCTAATTGTTCCTTCCATCAAAGCATTTCACTAAATATTGGACACCCGAGGAATCGTTTTAATTAGCACATTTTTCTAATTTATCGATCATCTAGCGCTATGACATTGCGTGCTGGTGTGGCGTGTTGACGTTGTGTGACATTGCGTGCTGGTGTGGCGTGCTGACGTTATGTGACGTTATGTGTTGGTGTTGACTGTTATATGC
>Ga0209755_10002853_pt1 | contig 22690 bp, 26 predicted proteins | sample TergutCo191P1_FD_187301 | JGI IMG/M metagenome (GOLD analysis project Ga0209755, IMG submission 187301) | Cornitermes sp. P1 segment gut microbial communities from Petit-Saut dam, French Guiana - Co191P1 (SPAdes) (version 2) | ecosystem: Host-associated > Arthropoda: Insects > Digestive system... | reverse complement strand
ATATAAGACCCGAAATAGGCAAAATTCGACCCGTCGTTGTAATACACGCGCCCAAACGCCTCCGCATGGCAATGGTCGTGCCATTTACGACACAAAAACCACAACAAGAAACTCGTTATACTGTATTCATTCCCCAAGGCGCAATGCCTGGAATTTTAGCCAAAAAAGAATGCTGGGCTCTGTGTGATATGCCCAAAACCGTGTTGCTTGACAGACTGCAAAAACCTTTTTCCGGAAAGAAAAATCTAAGCGTAAACTATAAAACAACAACGCTTGACACGGATAAGTTCGCTGAAATCAAGGCCATTATAAAAAGCGTGTTCTAATAGTAAATGCCGGACTCAAGGACCTCCCGCACCCCCCGGAGCAACCATGGCCGATACCACACAACCACCAGCCCCGCCGTAGCACTGGACGGCGGGGAGTGCGTACCCATTATAGCTTTCGTACTTCCCTCAAATATTTTGCATACTCCTCCCTACTGAAATATGTCGATGAGGGATGTGCAATGTAATAAATGAGAATATCTTTTGTTTTTGTTTTGTAGTAATAGATTTTCCCCTTAAGTTCATCTCCAAAAATACTTTTTTTACCCGGATAGCCGCAGTCCGGCATATTTCCATTCAACCGTTCTCCCCAGGCGATTATAATATCTGGTGCATGTTCATCCAATACCTCAAAAAATGCTTTTTCGCTCATTTTAAACATTTCCTTGGTAGGCGATTTTCGCGGGCCCTCAAGTTCTCTTTGAACATAGTTGTAGAATATAACGGAATTCCAGAAGTTATTTATTTCTTCTGTGTCGCATGTTTTATCCAAGAACACGTTTGTAAACCGCGTGAACGTATTCATCCACGGGACAAAATCCCCACGGCCGTTTTTGTAGTTCAAATAGTCGTTAATAACCTTGTTTGTCATATCAGAACAACATTTTTCGTTGTCGGCAGCACTACACGAATCGCAATAATGGCTTTCCCCCAATATCAATATTTTTTTACCGTCATAGCCATTCTTAGAGTAATTTTTTCCAACCCAAGGCTCAAATGCTACGTGTTCCATCTTCTTGCTCCTTTAATTACAGTTCATTTTGAATTTGATTTATTCATAATACGGTTACTAATTCCATAACGCACTACTACCACAATTTCCACCGCCTTTCCGTAGCCCAAAAGTTAAAAATTCAATAACCGCCGTGCGGCGACAATATTACAAGTCAAAACCTAACCACCAACCGCCGCCGAAGCAAGCGTAGGCAGACGCTCCGCGCTGCCGTACGCTGCTCCGGCTTTATCCCCGTTAGTGAACTCAGGGGGAAGAATAAGCAAGGCGGAAGCCTACGTAGTCGTAGCGATAGTCGGGGTAGAAGCTGTAACGACCCGACACCCGGCAGCCCCACGTAACGAAGTCCCAACTGCCCCCGCGCATCACGCGGCCGAAGCCCGTAGGCGGTCCTGTAGGATTCGTCTTCGCATCTGACGTGTAACTCCCATACCAATCATTAACCCATTCCCACACATTTCCGCTCATGTCATAGATACCCAACTCATTTGGAGTCTTGGTACCAACAGGTTGAGTCCCATATCCATTGTTGCCGCTTGTTTGGCTGGGAATGTTATCCCCATACCACGCAACATTATCAATGGTATTACTTCCGGCATATTTATAACTTCCACTACTCGCACCGCCACGGGCCGCATATTCCCACTCCGCTTCCGTTGGCAATCGGTATACCCTGCCCGTTGTCTTTGAATTTAATGTTGTAATAAAATCCTGAATGTCATTCCAACTAACAGTCTCAACAGGTAAATTATCCCCCGTAAAATTCGAGGGATTGGTACCCATCACCACCATCCACTGCGCCTGCGTAACCTCATACCTGCCTATGTAAAAATCTTTGGTTAGTGTAACTTGATGCGATGGCATTTCCCACTCATAACATTCGTCATCCGTACACCCCATAGTAAACGTCCCACCCTGCACAAACACCATCTGAATCTCTCCAACATTCCCTCCGCATCCGTTAAACAACGGATTTGTGATACAGCACTGCGACCCCGGAGAGGCGCTTGTCAGGCCGAGGCACGGGCTATATCCTGTACATCCCGGCGTAGTTTCCGGCGAGATGGCGCACGGGTCGGCCGTTTCGTCGCGCCGGAACGTGGCGGTAAGCGTTGTTGTGCTGCTGGTTATGGTAACTGATGTTGAATAGGCATTGCCGCTTGCCGCCCCCGACCATCCGGCAAACACGTAGCCCTCTGCCGGGCGGGCCAGAGCGGTTACCGTTGTCCCGGCGTTCTGCGGCGCGGCTCCCATCAGCGCGGTACCGTCTACGAACACCGCGCCGCCCTCTTCCGGGACGGCGTTGACCGTGAGCGTGTACACCATTGGTGTAAACATTGCGACAAGCGTTTTGCCGCTATTCATTGTAATGGGGACAGAGAGGGATGTCGATGTTGACGCGCCGGACCAGCTGGTAAATGTGTAGCCCTGCTTTGCCTCGGTGGTTACGGTTACTTGCGTTCCGGCGGCGTAGTCGGGGCCGTTTTGGTACGTAACGGTACCGCCGTTTTCCGGGAACGCGGAGGCAAAGAGCGTGTACATCCCGGCACCGCTTTCTCCTATTTTATTGAACATGGCCACCATCGGCTTGTTGGCGTCCATCTTGACCGGGATCATGTTGCTTTGGGATGCCTGCGCACCCGCCCATCCGGCGAACGTGTATCCCTCCGATGGCTCAGCTATCAGGATAACGTCATATCCGGCGGGATAATTCGGCCCCTCTTCGGTACGTGTTATGATACCGCCGACGGCTGGGACTGTGGCCGTTGTCAACGTGTACCCCGCGCAGGGGGCGCCCATCGGCACAAAGCTCTCGTCGGCGCACCTCGTGCCCAGAATATGGTGCTCGCAGACATCCGTCAGCGGGTTGTACCTCTTCCCGCCGCAAAGGTCGCGCGCTTTGCCGGCGAAGCAGAATTGGTAATCGGGGTTGTACCACGTCTCCGGCCCCTTGCCACCGCAATGGTCGGGGACTTTCTCGCAGGTAAAGAGAGATGCCGCGATGATCAGGCAGATCAATCCACCAATTTTGTATGAAAAATCCTTATTGTTCCTCATGTCCTTTTTGTCCTTTTTTTAATTTAAAATAAAATGTGAATGGTTATACCGCCCGCCAGAATCACTCTGCCGGCTACATAGGCAGCGTTGCGCCTTGTCGCGGCGGATGATTTCGGCGTGAGGGCCGTGCCGGTGTCCTCAAACGTAACGGCTATCAGCTCCGACCGGAAATCCTCCATAACGTAGACGGGGTCTTGGGCCAGGGCGGTAGCGGTGAACAGCATAATTAAAAATAGGGTCAGCCTCTTCATTTAATAAGGGCTCCTGTCTTTGGGGGATATGGTAAATGATAATTTATTGGTGTAATGGATGATAAAAATAGACGATTTTGTAGGGGCGATCGTCCCCGATCGCCCGTGCTTGAATTGCGAAAATGCGTATGATTCAACGTATACCGCAACCCGTACGCTGGCGGGCGACCGGGGACGGTCGCCCCTACGGGGAATGTGCGCCAAATGATAATTTGCGTGGCACGTGGACAACGTATGCGTGGCAATAAACGCGAGCAATATTAATGCGCCCAACACGAGTACCATCAAGGCCGCCTTCTATGTAATAATCCGCAGACCGGCAGAGCCAAAACTCCGCCCCGCCAAATTACCTATACACTAATATACATTAGTGACATTCCGTCTGTCAAATTTTTTCTGAGGGTGTAGTAAAAATCCTAAAATCGCGGTAATTTAGGTCTTTTGGGCCATTTTTGGAGTTCCCGAGGGGGCAATTTGACGGGTGGTGTCGGTATGCGGCCAACGCCTTATGCATCAGGGTTTTGACTTACCCGCGCACCGATGCAGCAAACTTCACTAATGCCGGGCGGCGAGTACTCTTCTCAGTACGGATACTTCGGCGGCCGAGTTGTGAAAGCCGGTGATTGCATGCTCCCGCCGGCGCCGCACCGTACCAACGCGCGCAGGGCTGGCTCGGCGCGATCAGATACACCGACAAACCATAATCCCATAATAATTTGATTTTGACCTTAACCTTGACGCGACAAAACATAATCCCATAGTATTTACTCTTTAATCTTCTTCAAATTATACCGCTTAATCTTCCGCGTGGTAGTTTTGTCAAACTCCGCGTCCCTGAACTTCACCTTGTTCACCCGCTTGTATATCGGCAGCCCCTCGTTAATCTCCTTGACCCGCCTGGCAATCAGCTTTTCGCAGGGCTTTCTGTCCTGCTCGGGGTCTATGAATATTTCCGCGACTATGTCTTCATCTTCACCGTAAACGGCGATTTCTTGAATATGCTCAATAACGCCGAGCTTTGCCTCCAGTTCCTCGGGGTGCACGTTTTTGCCGTTGGCGCGGATGATCACGTTCTTCTTCCGCCCGGTGATGAATATAAAACCGTCTTCGTCCATATACCCGATATCGCCTGTGCGGAACCATCCGCCGGTGAACGCTTCTTCCGTGGCCTGCGGGTTGTTGTAGTAGCCCTTCATCACCACGTCGCCGCGTACGCAGATTTCGCCCTCGCCGTCTTTGTCTATGTCAAAGATTTTAACCTCAACCTGGGGCAGAGCGATCCCCACGGCACCGGGTTTGTAGAACTTGGTGCGGTTCAGCGCCACGACCGGCGAGCACTCGGTTATGCCGTACCCCTCTATAATCTGTATGCCGAAATTCATGAACTCATCAATGTACTCCTTTTTAAGAGGCGCGCCGCCGCTAACAAGCGTTTCGAGCTTACCGCCAAACGCCTGCTGCACAGACTTGAATAATACCCGCCGCAGGTCCAGCCCAATTTTTTTCACCCCGTTGCTCACCGCGAACATTTTTCTTACGAGATTTTCCTTCCCCTGCTTCTTTATGTTATCCCAGATTTTTTTGTAGAACGATTCTACATAGAGCGGGACAACGCTCATAAACTGCGGCTTGCCGGCCTGTATGTCGCGCAGCACGTGTTTGAGGCTGGAGTTTATAAAGCAGGTTGCGCGGCTGAAGAGCGGCGGAAGCACGCTCGCCGCGAGCGGGTACGTGTGGTGCAGCGGCAAAACCAGCACCGTATCGCCGTAAACCCACGCGGTGCGTATCGACCCGCGGGTGGTGGTGACGAGGCCCTTGTTAGTCAGCATAACGCCCTTGGAGAGGCCCATGGTGCCGGAGGTGTAGACTATCGCGCACACGGCCTCGGGGTCCAGCTCGTGGTCTATAAACGCCCGCTCGCCGCGCGATACCATATCGGCGCCATCGGATAGCGCGAGCGGCAGGTCAGACTTCATGTTGATGTAGCGCTGCACGCTGAGTTTGAGTTTTTGGGTGTTCTCGCTGAAGCTCTCGAATGTATCGGCGTAGTCGTCGGAGTAGACCACCGCTTCAGCGCCGCTTGCCTTCAGGACCTCCTGGAGGTCGTCCGGCGGCAGCTCTTTGTCGAGCGGCACGATGATATTCCCGCCGGTCGCCGCGGCAAAGTAGGCCAGGATCCAGTAGTACGAGTTTTCGCCGATCACCGCGATCTTCGCGCCGTCGCGCAGGCCCACCGAGTAGAAGTAGGTGCCAAGGCTCTCCACGTCTGAGCGGAACTGCGCGTACGAGTGGCTGACTACGCGCTCGCCCAGATAGTAAGCGTATGCGGCCTTGTCCGGCACGGTGTCCGCCCCGCGGCGCACCAGGTCGCGCAGGTCCCTTGCCTCATAAACCTTGTAATACGGGTAATGTTTCACTTGCAGTTTTCCGATCTGCGTAAGCTAAAGCGCCCTCAGATGCTTCCCCGGGTTTGCCCGAATCTTTAAATACTGCGGAATATCTGGTCGCATCTAATATAGTATATGGGTGGGGACGCTGTGGTAAAAATCATACCGGAAAAAAATATTTTTGCGGAAGGCTCCGGCCCGGGCCGCTTCCGCCCCCGGCCGGTATGGCCGGAATATCCAACTAAAATTTGTGTAATGCCGCGCCCGTTAATTATATTAATTTGATCATGATGAAATGCCCGAAATGCGAAGCCGCGAACCAGGATAACGCCAGAAAATGCGCGATATGCGGGAGTGTCCTGCCCGTCAAGATTGTGACTATGGAGGAGGTGCTCCGCTCCAGAGCGGCTGCACCCCCCGGACCCGCCAAACCTGCTGCGCCCGCGCAGGAGGAGGGCGGCCCGGCGCTCGGTGCTGTTCCGGGGGAAGAGTTAAAAACGCTGAAAACACAGCTGGAGGAAGAACGGGCCGGCCGGATACACGCAGAGGCAACACTTGAAAAGTATATGGGCAAGATCTCCGAACGGGACAACACCACCGAACGCCTGCAGGTCAACCTCGAAAGATACCGTAAATACATAAATAAATCAACGCTTTACACCGCTGCCGCCGTACTCCTTGCCAGCCTGATCCTCATCATCACCGGTTTTGCCGGGCAGGGCGGGCTGAAACGCGAGCTGGCGGAGGTGCAACACTATAAACATATGTACGACAGCCTTAACACCCTGTCACGCAAGGCCATTAGATCGCGGGACTCGCTGCGGACGGAGCTCATCGGCCTGCAGAACAGATACGCCGCAACGCATACAGAGCCTGAACAGCCGTCCGCGCCGCAGGAGGCAATCCGGGGCGCTGCGGCCCAACCCCGTAAGGCCGGTATTGATATTAACATAGAGATGGTACCCGTCCCCGGCGGCACGTTCACTATGGGGTGCACCGCCGAGCAGGGCGACAACTGCAGCGACGACGAGCATCCCGTGCGCAGCGTAACCGTCGGCAGCTTCTCCATAAGCAAATACCAGGTAACGCAAGACTTGTGGAAGCGGGTAATGGGCACAAACCCGGCCTACTACAGGGGCGACAATCTGCCCATAGAGCGGATCAGCTGGCGGGAAGCGCAGCAGTTCATCACAAAGCTCAACGGCATGACCGGACAGAACTACCGCCTGCCCACAGAGGCCGAATGGGAGTACGCTGCCCGCGGCGGGGCATCCAGCCGGGGATACAAGTTTTCGGGCAGCAACCACATCGAAGAGGTCGCCTGGTACGCCCGGACCAGCGGAACCACCTGGGCCGGCACCCGAAAATCCAACGAACTGAGAATACACGACATGAGCGGCAATGTCTCAGAATGGGTCAGCGACAAATACGGCGAGTACGGCGGGAAGCCCGAGGGGGACGACCGGGTGCTGCGCGGCGGGGGCTGGAGCAGCGTGGCGAAGAGTTGCCGCGTCGCCAGCCGGGCAAGCATGCCGCCGGGGACGCGGGGAAACAATATCGGCTTCAGGCTGGCCCAATAATATGCTGTTATGCATCCTTCGGTCAGGTTTAATATGATGCAACAGGCCCGTTACTGCAAAATTTTTACCGAAACCCTTGGATTTTCCGCGGCTATAATACTATAATTACCCCATAGGCGGGTGTGCGATTATTCACCATACACACGGGATCTCGGATATAGTGCGTAAGAGATTGAAAATTAAGCCGTTATATTGGCAGATAGTGTTCACCCTGCTTGCGTTCGCGGTGATGGCGGTGCTTAGCCACGCCTTCAACAGCCGCACGGTGCGCGCCAACCTGCTCAAAAACGCCGAAAGCGAGCTCTCGTTTACCCACCAGCAGATAGAGTCGGAACTTATCGCCTATAAAATGCACCTGGGCGGGTTCGTGCAGACGGTGCGGCAGATGATCGCCGACGGCAATGCCGCCAACCTTCAGCACTACATCAACGTCATAAGCAGGTATACCATCTCGGAAGAGTCCGGCCTTCACAACTCTACCGGTTTCTACGGCTATTTTGAGAAGGTATCCGACAAACCCGTCTTCATGAACGGCATCGACTGGGTCCCGCCGGCCGGGTATGACGCGGCCGAGAGGCCGTGGTACAAGGGGGCGGCGGCCAATTGCGGGAAAGTTTTTGAAACGGAGCCGTATGTCAACCTTATGACGGACGCGTACATCATCACGTACTCGCGCTGCGTTACCGATTCCGACGGGAACCGGCTGGGGGTAGTCGCCATAGATGTCCAGTTAGATAAAATCGGGGAGATTGCCGTCAACTCCGCGCTCATTGAGGGCGGGTACGGCGCGATTGCCGGGCAGGACCTGACCCTGTTCGCCCACGCAAACCCCGATTATGTAGGGAAGCGGCTGAGCGATCTGGACCTTCCGTTCTCGCAGTTTACGGACGACATTACGCAGGGGAAAAATCTTTACGAGCGGTCTATGAAGAACTGGAAAGGCGAGAATGTTATCATCTTCGCCCGCAAGCTGCCAAACGGCTGGCACATTTTACTTCTGTCGCCCAAGGATAAATACTACATAGGCACTACCCGTATGCTGATAATGCAGTGCGTTCTGGGCGCTATACTCGCGGCCGGGCTTATTATGGTGCTGATCCGCATAGACAGGGCAAGGCAGAAGGCCGACGAGGAGAGCAGGCAGAAGAGCGCGTTTTTGGCAAACATGAGCCACGAAATACGCACCCCAATGAACGCGATCATCGGCATGACGTATATAGGGAAAGAGGCGCAGGAGCTGTCGCGCAAGAACTATTGCCTCAACAAAATCGAGAATGCGTCGCAGCACCTTCTGGGCGTTATCAACGATATTCTTGACATGTCTAAGATAGAGGCGAACATGTTCGAGCTGTCAAACGAGGATTTTGAGTTCGAGAAGACGCTCCAGCGTGTTGTGAACATCGTAGGGTTCCGCGCCGACGAGAAGAAGCAGAGGCTCGACGTATACGTAGACAAATCTATACCGCGCGTGCTTGTAGGCGACGACCAGCGATTGGCGCAGATCATCACCAACCTCCTCGGCAACGCGATAAAGTTCACGCCGATGTCGGGGGAGATCAAGCTCGACACCCGCTTTGTTGGTGAGGAAGACGGTGTATTCAAAATTCGCGTTACGGTCAAGGATAACGGCATCGGCATAAGCAAGGAGCAGCAGCACCTCCTCTTCCGCTCGTTCCAGCAGGCCGACTCGCGCACGTCGCGCAAGTTCGGCGGCACCGGGCTTGGGCTTGCGATATCCCGGAATATTGTTGAAATGATGGGCGGCTCGATTGAGCTTGAATCCAAGCCCGGCAAGGGATCGTCGTTTTCGTTTACGTTTAAAGCAAAGCGCGGAACGCGGAAGGCTCCGGGTTTATCGGATATCGGCGTGAACTGGAACAATGTGTCCATTATGGTGGTAGACGACGATCAGGAGATACTCGACTACTTTTCCGAAATCATGCAAAGGTTCGGGACAAAGTGCGATACCGCGGCGAGCGCCAAAGAGGCGCTGGATAATATCGGGAAGAACGGGCTGTACAATATTTACTTCGTAGACTGGAAAATGCCGGACATGGACGGCGTGAAGTTGACAAAGGAGATAAAGGCGAAAACGCAATCGCCGGAAGACGCTGTTATAATAATGATAAGTGCCGCCGAGTGGAGCAACATCGCCTCCGAGGCGCGGAGCGTGGGCATAGACAAATTTCTGTCCAAGCCGCTCTTCCCGTCGGCGATATCCGACGCGATCGCCGAGGTGATAGGGGTGAGCAAGCTGCCGCAGGATAAAGAGACAGACTACGGCGGCATATTTAAGGGCCACAGGGTGCTCCTTGCGGAAGACGTTGAGATAAACCGCGAAATAATAAACGTGTTCGTAGAGCCCACACTCCTTGAGGTAGACTACGCCGTAAACGGCCTCGAGGCCGCCGAAAAGTTCGGGCGGTCGGCCGTTGGCTATTACGATTTGATACTTATGGATTTACAAATGCCGGAGATGGACGGCTACGACGCTACCCGCAAAATAAGGGAGTCATCCCACGCATCCGCCAAAGAGATCCCCATTATCGCCATGACCGCCAACGTCTTCAAGGAAGACATAGACAAGTGCCTCGAAGCGGGAATGAACGCCCACATAGGCAAACCGGTAGATATCGATGAGTTCTTCGGAGTGCTGCGGAAGTATCTGCCGCAGGATTGAGCGGTACGGAACCGGCAATCGCAAAGTTAGAAAAAGTATCATAAACGATGCGGGGGAGCGTTAAGCGATGAAAGTAAAAATCAATCCGTTGTATCTGCAGATCATATTCACGCTGCTTGCGTTTACGGTAATGGTCGTGTTGAGCTACACGTTCAACAGCAAGACCGTCCGCGAAAACCTGATCAGCAACGCCGAAAGCGTGCTCTCGTTTACGCAGCAGCAGATAGAGTCGGAGCTTATCTCCTCGAGGGTGCTTCTGGGCAGTTTCTCGCAGGCTGCGCGGCAAATGATACTCGACGGCAACGCCGAGAACCTGCAGTACTACGTCAACGTCAGCAGCGAATACATCATATCCGGCGAGTCGGGGCTGAAAAACCTCAACGGGGTATACGGCTACTTCGAGGCGTTTGGGGACAGCGCCCGCTTCATATACAGCGACAAGATCGACTGGGTCCCAACGGCAGACTTTGTGCCGACAGAGCAGGAGTGGTATAAAGAGTCTTCGAGCCACCACGACGAAATCATCGAAACAGCCCCGTACGTAGACTATATGACCAACACGTATATCATCACATACGCGCGCTGCATCCACGGCAAAGATGACAAGCGCGTAGGCATAGTCAGCATAGACGTGTCGCTGGAGAAGATCGGGGAGATTGTTGCGAAGGCGGCGCTCAGCGAAGGCGGGTACGGCGCGCTCATCGCCAAGGACCTGACGGTGCTCTCCTATGTAAACCGTGACTTTATAGGCAAACGCATAACCGATCCGAACCTCCCGCTCTCAAAATACGCAAACGACCTGATGGCAGGCAAAGATCTTTACGAAAAGCCTCTGAAAAACTGGAAGGGCGACGATGTAGTCGTCTTCTCCCGTACACTCCCCAACGGCTGGCATCTGATCCTCCTCTCCCCCAAAAAGAATTACTACCGCGGCACAACCGAAATGCTCATCGTCCTTTGTACCCTCGGCGCGGTACTCGCGGCAACGCTTATCATAGTCCTGATACGCACAGGCAGGGCCAAGGTAAAGGCCGACGAAGAGAGCAAGCAAAAAAGCGCGTTCCTCGCGAACATGAGCCACGAGATACGCACGCCTATGAACGCCATAATCGGCATGACCTGCATAGGGAAATCCGCAAACGACATATCGCGCAAAGACTACTGCCTCGACAAGATAGAAAACGCGTCGCAGCACCTTCTGGGCGTCATCAACGACATCCTCGACATGTCGAAGATAGAGGCGAAGATGTTTGAGCTGTCGTACGAAGAGTTCAGTTTTGAAAAGATGCTCCAGCGCGTCATCCTCATAGTGGGCTTCCGCGCCGACGAGAAGAAACAGAAGCTGAACGTGTACATCGACAAGTCTATCCCGCGGGCGCTTGTCGGCGACGACCAGCGGCTCGCGCAGGTCATCACCAACCTGCTCGGCAACGCGGTAAAGTTCACGCCGGAAGAGGGCACTATAAAACTCGACGCCCGCTTTGCCGGAGAGGAAGACGGCGTGTACACGATACGTATCACCGTAAAGGACAGCGGTATCGGCATAAGTCCAGAAGTGCAGAAAAAGCTCTTCAGCTCGTTCCAGCAGGCCGATTCAAAAACCACGCGCAAGTTCGGCGGCACGGGCCTGGGCCTCGCCATCTCCAAAAACATTGTGGAGCTGATGGGCGGTACCATCAACCTCGAATCCGAGGTTGGCAAGGGGTCGTCGTTCTCGTTTACGTTCAAGGCGAAACGCGGCACGAAAAAAAGCCCGCCGCTGGCGGAGTCCGGTGTGAACTGGGGCAACATCTCCATTCTGGTAGTAGACGACGATCAGGAGATACTCGACTACTTCACCGAAGTTATGCAGGGTTTCGGCACAAAGTGCGACACCGCGCGCAGCGGCGAGGAAGCGCTCGCCTGCATAGGAAAGAACGGGCTGTACCAGATATACTTTGTAGACTGGAAAATGCCGGGCATGGACGGCATAAAACTCGCTAAAGAACTGAAAGCAAAAACCGAATCCCCCGGCGACGCAATCATAATAATGATCTCCGCCGCAGAGTGGAGCAGCATCGCCGACGAAGCGAAAAAAGCGGGCGTAGACAAGTTCCTCTCCAAGCCCCTCTTCCCCTCCGCAATCGCCGATGCGATAACAGAGGCCATCGGCATGTCCAGCCTGCCCGAGAAGGAGAAAGCCGACTACCGCGGCATCTTCAAAGGGTACAAAATCCTGCTCGCGGAAGACGTAGCCATCAACCGCGAAATAATAACCGTGCTGACCGAACCGACCCTCATCGAGATAGACTGCGCCGAAAACGGTACCGAGGCGCTGTCAAAATTCGAACAGTCGCCCGAAAGCTACGACCTCATCCTCATGGACGTACAGATGCCGGAGATGGACGGCTACGAGGCAACCCAAAAAATCAGGGCGTCTTCCCTCCCCAACGCTCAAACCGTGCCCATTATAGCCATGACCGCAAACGTATTCAAGGAGGATATCGAAAAGTGCATAAAATCGGGAATGAACTCCCACGTAGGCAAACCGGTTGACATAGAAGAGTTCTTCGGGGTACTGCAAAAATATCTGCGGGGCAAGAGCAATTAAATATAGTTGTACAGCCGCCTGTTTGCAGGTTCCACGATTAAACGCTGCGCCCGTACCGTCCGACGACATCACGGTTGTCGTGCAGTCGTAGGGCGGTACGGGCGCGGCGTTTAATCGTGCCCCGGAATTGCCGATGTATGTGGTTAGGGCACCCCAGTTTCACTCAGACGAACTTCCGTCAGCACAGACTCGCCCGCGCTCCCGTCGCCGCTCGTCCACTCCCACTTTTCCAACAATTCAATCCGCCCGTCATCCAAAATTTTCGGGACCGACCGGCACCTGCCCGTCCGCGCCTCGTTATTTGTGTTTATGTGCTGATAGTTAAACGCAAGCTCTCCGTTCGGTTCAACCACCCCCAGCAAAAATCCCCTCCTGACCGCCCCGCCGTAATATTCAGCCCAGATAATATTTTTTTGTTGATGATAATAGAACCGCGTCTCGCCGTCAACCTCGCCGTTATCGGTATTTTCGACGTTTATGAATACCCTGTTATCATAGTTGATCCGATAATTTTCGTTGATATGCTTAATCATCTCCACGTAGCACAGATAACCCCCGTCCGGCAAACTGATAGCTTTGTAATCCTTATAGACAAACCCACACCTCCGATAAAAATCCACAGCCCCTAAAGACGCATCCAGCGTCAACACATCGTAACTGCCGCAGTCAACACGTTTTTCAAGTTCCGCCAGCAACACCTTACCATACCCCCTGCCCTGATACTCCGGCAATATAAAAAACCGCTTAACCTCATTCCCATGTACCGAGCCCACACCCAAGACTTTGCCGTCCGCCTCCAAAACCAGCGTAACCTCCTCCGGCATCTGCGCCCGCATCTTCTCTTCCGAATGATGCTCATGAAAAAAATCCACCGCGCTGCGGGGGTAATATTTAGGATAGGTTGCCTCGATGGTCCTGTGGATGACATCGAAGACGTCTTTGAAGTGTTCGTTGGTATAGTTAACGATCATAGCTCTTCCAAATTTCTGTTTTTAAAAAAATTACCCCGCTCCGCCACCATCTCTTCCATCAACTCCACTGTTCAGTGTTGATATTTTTCGATTTTTTCAGCATCCGCGATATCCATAGTTCTGCCAGTTGCCCGTTTGTTTTTAATTAGGTCATCCCGCGATATTACTGAAATGTCAACATCGTTAAAGTTGATAATTTCTTTTCTTGAATAACATTCGTTAATATCAATGCCGGCTGCGTCATTTATGATATCAACCAATACCGGAGAGCTCCCCATTCTGATAACACGCCCTTTTTCCTTGAAACGTTCAATATCATAAGGTGGTGCCCCAAAAAGTAACAATGCCTCTTGCAACCTTACTAAATTATCGTCATCAGTCGCAACTAAAAAGTCAATGTCTTTTGTCAGCCGTGGACACCCATGAAGACTAACGGCCCAACCGCCGACAAGCAGGTATCGAACATTACTCGCGTTCAAGCATCGTATGAAATCTTTGAAGTCGTCCGGTAGTGGCTTCAGGTCCATAAAAACATTCCCTTAAATAGGTTACGGTCTCAAATTTTTCTCTTGCCGTGGCATTATTCCAATATTCAATGTCCATGCGGTCGAGCTGGTCATTGCTGTCGGCAATAAAGATTTTTGTCCGGTCAATTTGCATGGGCTATCTCCTCGCCTTTAATCATAATCCACCCCAAAAACTTGATTTTTAAGGATATATCACCAAATATACCATAATATAATATATTGCGAACACTAATGTCAAACTTTTTTCACCGCCGGTACCCTCAAAACAGTCTTCATCTTCTCCGCAGCCACCTTTCGGGGGTCCGACAGGTATATTTCGTGGTGCCTTCTTTGTTCGCTTACGTCTACCTCCGCGTCCATGTTCTGCTTTTGGCACTTGGGCAGGGAGGATTTTACGCCCATAGGCAGCAACAGTATCACGGCAGCCATCACCCGCTTGTGTGTTCCGTTTAGTCTTCTTCCGCCGGATCATCGACGATCTTGTAATAATCTCCGCAGATGCCTATCTTCAACATTTGGCGTTTATTACCGTCCCATCCGTCTTCGATTAAAATCGTATCGATGTCCGTGGTTGGGCAGTAATGTGCAACGGGTTTCTCGAATTTGATGGTGTTTTTGTGCGCACCATTGTCGCCCCACCAGATGCCACCGGCACTATTATAGATATGAAAATCGTACTGCATCCAGTAATTCACTTCATCGACGAGAAACTCAACCACATCGCCGTTAACGGAATAGGCGCCGGTCATATTGCGGAATATAGCAAGTTCTTCCATTTGCGAGCTGCGATATGACATCCTGTTATTCGGGAATATAGCATACCGCTCATGGTAGCCTGGGGGTACCCAAGGCGTCTTGTGCCACAGACCGACCCTCTCGTTCATTGTTTTCCAATTGACATCCGGCACTTTTTTGCGGTCATCATCCTCAACATCCGGCGCCTGAGCGGGCGTGACATTGCGCTTGCCGGTATTTTTACGCGTTGGGCTGCGCGGCTCGTTACTTATCTTAAAAAAATCCTTCCCGCCTATGCGTATTTTTTGCCTTTGGGTATGATTCAGCCGCACCGAATCGCCAGCCAACAGAGTATCTGTTTTTGAATGTATGGATACGTCTGAAACGGGGAACTTCAAGACGATGGGCAATTTGAGCTTGTACGTATTGCTGTAATGCTGTTGGCTGCTGTCCTGTACGAGTTCAAGGTCTTGCGGCATATTATAGCGTATTTCGCCTGCGCGAAGTTTAAGCACATTTCCTTTTATGGAATAGACGCCAGCCATGCAGATTAGAGCATTATTCATCACAAGGTACTCCATCCTGCTGTTCGGAAGTATTGTAATCCGTTCAGACCACCCGAATATAATATCGGGCATATCGTCTTGCCAGATACCGGCTTTCTCGCTTTCCGTTCCCCATGTAACATTCGGCAAATTTTCGTTCCTGCGCTCAAACGTTTGAATGAGCTTGACATTGTCCCTGTCTGTATCTGTCAACAGTTTGTTGACGTTTTCGAGTGTTGGCTTGTACCACTTGTGTTTGCCGAAATATGTATTCAGGTCATCGGATTTGAAGATCATGCCGTACCTCGCGTAGACCATATTCCGTAGCAGCCTGAGATACCTGTTGTCTACCCTCGCCAGATCAAAAACTCCGTGCAAATATCCCTTGTTCAGCCGGTGTTCCTCGCCGAAAAGAATCCGCAAAACGTCCTCGCCGATAAGGATGCCCAGCAGCCTGTCGTCAAAAACATCCTGGTCACGGAAAGTGGCTATCGACAAGTCATAATAATACCGCGCGGACTCCATACTAACTTCCCAGTAAACGGCATCCTCATCGTTCGGGTCAATTTTTTCGAAAAAGAACTCCTCCGAATAGGAAAACAAGGCCGCGCAGAGGCAGAGCGTCAGAGCAGCGGCGAAAATCTTTTTCATGGGCCGTACCCAATCCTCAGGCATATCTTTGTCCTCAATCTCAAACCGTTTAGCCATGATATTTTTGGCAATTCTTATTTGTGTTTACGCCTCAACTGTTCGCAGGTTAGATTCCATATCTGTCTCGAACACCCTTCTGCTCCTGAACCGGGCGCGTTCCTGCTCGTCCTTGCTTGTTTCCAGCAATAACGTGGCTGCCATGCCCGCCTCCCATGTTATAAACATACGTTATTGCTGCCGGATTTTCAAAATTTTGTCAAAAAAAGTCGCCTGCTATTGCATTGCAGCGGTACAGGTCAAATCGAGATAAGTTATTGTTATATAAGATGATACGCATACTATCAGAGGCGTGGGACAGTGGGCGCAGCACATCGGGTGGTTTTTACCACATTGTGTTTTGATAAGAATGCCAGCCGTTATCATCTTTTTATATCTTTTTAAAAATTTCAAAAAACCTTGATTTTCAATTTAATATATACTATAATATATTATAATATCATATAACATATACTATAATATATTTAAAAAATGCCGCAAAAATTTCCATTTCCGCTCCCGGTTTCCTCTGCCCTGCGCAAACTTGGCGAGGATATTCGCGACGCCCGGCGGCGGCGCAGGATTACTATGGCGCTGCTTGCCGAGCGCGCGGGGATTAACGTTATAACATTAGCCAAAATAGAAAAGGGCCACTCCGGTACCTCAATGGGGGCCTACGCTGCCGCACTCTTCGGCCTCGGAATGATAGAGCGGCTGCGCGATATAGCCGACGGGACTCATGACCTGACCGGGCAGATGCTTGCCAACGAACAACTGCCAAAGCGTGTGCGGGCGATACGCAGGAACAGGGAGGTGCGCGATGGATAAGACTATCGAAATATTCGTATCAATCGCGCTGGACGAAAGAAACGTACCGGTAGGCATGTTGTGGTGCTACAACCGCAAAGGCCGCGAGAGCGCAAGTTTCGAATACGATAAAAGGTGGCTGGCCCACCCCAAACGGTTCGCGCTGGAACCTGCACTGCGCCTGACCGCCGGTACGCATTACACCGACAAATCGCTCTTCGGTTCAATCGGCGACTCTGCGCCCGACCGCTGGGGGCGCGTACTGATGCGCCGTGCGAACCGCACCGGGCGGGCGCTCTCGGAAGCGGATTATCTGCTTGGCGTAAACGACGAGGCGAGACAGGGCGCCCTGCGCTTCTCCGATAATCACGGCGGCCCATATCTGGCGCACTCAGAGGAGAAACCAATCCCGCCGCTGATAAAGCTGCCCAAACTGCTGTCGGCCGCGGAAAATTTTTTAAACGACTCCGAAAGCGCCGCCGACATGAGGCTGCTGCTCGCGCCGGGGTCGTCACTTGGCGGCGTGCGCCCGAAAGCATCCGTAATAGATAAAGACGGCGGACTCGCCATAGCGAAGTTCCCGCGCAAAGACGATGAAAACGATATTGTACGCTGGGAAGCCGTCGCGCTGACACTGGCAAAATCGGCGGGCATAAAAGTCCCCTCGTGGCGCTTGGAAAAAATTCTCGGCAAACACGTACTGATTATAAAGCGATTCGACCGCGGCAACGCTAACCGTCTCCCGTTCCTCTCCGCCATGGCTATGCTCAACGCCGCCGACAACGACGGCATCCCCCACAACTACACAGAAATCGCAAACGCCATAATCCAATACGGAGCGCAGCCTCAAAGCGATCTGGAAGAACTTTGGCGGCGAATAGTTTTTGAAATAATGATCTCCAACACCGATAACCATCTGCGCAACCACGGTTTCCTGTATGTCAACGGCGGCTGGACGCTGTCCCCAGTGTACGACATAAACCCGAATACGGAAAAATCCGTATTCGCGACATCCATCGGCGCCAGCGGAGAAAACAACGCCATAGACCTCGCCATGAAAGCCGCCGCTGATTTCAGATTGCCGGACAAGCGCGCAAACGAGATTGCAGGGCAAGTCAAAAACGCGGTAGCGGAGTGGTACAAAGTCGCAAGGCGCCTCAAATTGCCTGAGCGCGGAGTGGAGAAAATGAGGGGGGCGTTCAGGGTTTAAACGCCGGGTTTGTCAAACTTTTTTCACCACCGGTACCCTCAAAACAGTCTTCATCTTCTCCGCTGCCACCTTTCTTGGATCCGACAGGTATATTTCGTGATGCCTTCTTTGTTCGTTTACGTCCTTAACGAGGTTATTTTTGCCGATAAAATCATCCATAAGCGCCAGCGTTTTCGGCTCGTCGTCGAAGGGGCCGATGTGCATTGCCTGAACGCACAGCCCCTCCGTGAATTTCAGCAGACGCGCCTTTTCAGTGTTGATTTTTTTCTTCTTTGACACTTCCGCCCGCGCCCACTCAAATACCTTATCGTCAACAAACTCCGGCAGCTGTATGAGCGAAATCCAGCAGTACTTGGATTTATTCTCGGTAGAAAAATCCTTATTGCCGTCTAACCACCACAACCCCTCAAGCGGCGGCACTACATAGTCAAAATATCCCTTGGGTACAGACGCGCCCTTTTTGCTCATTTTTATCGTGTACTGAATCCCGTACAGTACCCCTACTGCCGCCTGATACTCCCCGCCCTCCTCATTGGGATTGCCGCGGCCCTCCACGGCAACAAAACGCATCTCCGGGATGTCAATAGCCACCGGGGCCGCTTTGGGCAGATAGAAATCCTTATACTCTTTTTTGTAATCCATAACGCCGGCCATATTTTCTCCTTTATAAAATCAATACGATCGTTCCGAGTATTATCAAAATAGCTCCGGTTATTGTCTTTGCGCTTGCGGTTTCGCCCAAAATTACAAACGCCAGAACCATTGTTATTACTATGCTTAATTTATCTATAGGAACGACTTTCGACACATCGCCGATTTGCAGCGCCTTGTAAAAAAACAGCCACGAGATCCCGGTAGCAAGGCCGGAGAGCACAAGAAATATCCAGCTTTTTTGCGTTATCGCCGCAATATCGCCGTGCTTTCCCGTAATAAAAACGATAATCCAGGCCATCGCCAAAACAACGGCCGTTCTTATCGCCACGGCGAGATTTGAATTAACGCCTTCAATCCCGATTTTTGCCAAAATCGCCACCAGCGCGGCAAAAAACGCGGCAAGCAATGCGTAGACTATCCACATAACTTATTTTTTCCTCTTCTTTTTCGGCACCGGGATCACCTTCTCGAGCGCCAGCACGATATTTTGTGCGGTTTCGTCATTATCTATATCCAATATATAATGCTCCTTCGCGCCGTCATACGGGAAACCTGTTTCTTCCGTTTCGAGAAATTCCTTTACGCAGTCCAGCTTCTTAACGTAAGCGGTATTGTCGCAAATCAGTATTATCGGCTTTTGGTTGACATAGACCATGTATTCGCCGAACATCTTTTTGTGCGATATTTCCCCAACGCCGCTTATTTGGTCTATCACAAAGTTCACAAAATCAATATTGCTTGCCATTTTTACCTCCTTTTTTCAATATAATGCAGTGGTGATTATTAAGCCTTTATTTTCTTACGTAACTTTAACGAAATACCCTTTTGTTCCGCCATATCTTCAAACAAACGAACCACGGCGGCGGCTTTCGTTTTTAACGGCGAATCAGGGCCGATTTCATCATCCGCCTGTTTCATGATTGATTTTATGTCCTGCAAATCCAGCAAATTGACCGCGATACAGAAAAATCCCTTTCGCCGCCCGTCGTCGTACGATTTTAACAATTTTTCCAGCAACTTAACTTTTGCGTTGAGTTCTGCCTTATATGTTTTAATCCCAACTTGTTTAGCCTTTTCCAAATCGATGAATTGATTTTTATGGCTAATAAACGAGTCGGCCAGATCGGCACCGTCATATTTTTTGCACGGATATTCATCGCACAGGTAACAGTATTCAATGCCCTTGCGCTGGCAGCACGACAAAACACCACATGGCGGGTGCGCATCCGAGAATCCTACTCCAGCGCAGCCGGGACATTTGGACGCGCCATCGGTGTGATAACGCGGGCACAACCCGCAGTTTAAGCCGCAGGCTGAGAATAACGGGTATTTTCTGGTCTTGTATTCCATAAGTTATGATGAATACCTCCCACCGGTGTTTTCCTTGTTCAATGTACCGTCGAGTTCTATCAACAGGCATTTTACCAAAGATTTGCAAACCGGGCGGTGGCGTGTTCCTTTGGGTATGATAATCATGTCGCCCTGCCTCATAGGAATCATGCCATCGTCCAATTCAATGTCAAACGCGCCGTCGATTACGTAAAATAGCTCGTCGGATTCCGCGTGGACATGAAAATCCAGCGTACGGTTTTCGACCTGCAGGACATTGAGGACGTGACCGTTTAATCTTCCGATTTCTAAATATTGAAACAAATCGGAAACGCCGTCAACCGCGTTTTGCAGGTTTATTTTTTTTAGCATATCAGCAAACTCACATATCAAAATTTTCCGACTTAAAGTTGGAATAGCACCGTCCGCTTTTTGCGGTAAATTTCAGTACGCAATAGTCGGGGTCGGTTACTCCGCCGGGATAGTACGTCGTATCGCCGTCCTGCCATATCATCTCCTTGCTTTCGGCATCCTCCAGCACTTCCATAGTACCTGTAAGCATAATGCCTCTGAAAAATCGCTGGTCGCAAAAGTAAACGGCGGCTTTAGGATTTTCACGGTACTGCGCTGCGCGCATAGACGAGGTATTTGTCGTAAACCAAAACTCCCGCAACCCGTTACGCTTGCGCGGGGCAAGCATAGCCTTCATGTTGGGAAAGCCGTTCCCGTCTACAGAAGCGATATATGCCGTTTTCTGGTGGTCTATTATATTTTCAATTGTTTCGGGTTTCATACAAGCCTTTCTTTAAAATTGGATGATCTCCAAATTCGTCAACAAGTTGTTGACGAATTGTATGTCCTTTATTTTCAACCACTTGGCATCGGTCATCCAAATTGGAGTGAATTTCGCCAGCAACTTGCTGACGAAATACAGAATCATGTGAATAAAATATATAAAATCGCTTGCAATATTTCAAGTTTGTTGAAAAAAATCCGCTCATATCGGGAAATTCACTCCTCAAGTCATTACTCGACTGCTCAAAAAAGCCGCTCCCCCAAGCCGCCTCCATCTGCCGTGCGACAATATCCCGCCCCAAGTCCCAGTACAGGCGCAGAAGCTCGGTATTCACCTTTACGGCGGCCTTAATCTGGCTCTGGCGGATCCAGCTTTTCAGATCCGTTGGCCATTGTTTGTAATCACTATCTTTGGTCACATCAACTCCGATGCCGCGTTAATAATATTTAATCGTGTCTTCAATAATATAATATATTATCATTCCAAATGTCAAATTTTTACAGAAGAATACGTTATTTTACCTCATTAGAGGAGTTATTTAAATTGTGTTTTATATATCTATACATCCAAAGTGATAATATTCCGGTATATATAATTATCGAATACACATTTATCCGTTCCGCGATTCCAAAATATTCTTTGGGTAAAATATTTATGAGCATTACACCTATTATAAGTAAACCAAACGTGCATATTGAGATAATGCCCATATATTTATATTCGCTTGTCTTCAAAAAACCGATACTATAAAGTATTATTGATAATATTGTGAAAACAACTACCGCAGTTGTTACGGCTATGTGCATCTTATCCTGAAAAGTTCCTGCGTAACCGGCTTCCGACAGCGGAAAAAAGGTATAACCAAAAAACGAGATTAAGGTCATAACACAAAAAAAGAACGCCCCCGCCGTAACAATTTTATTTATTGTTCCTTTGAAACAAATAAAAAAACCTGTTGAAAATATCACTGTTAATATTCCGTATAAAAATGAAAATACCGAGGCAATATTTTTTGAAGGGGAATCCGCAGCGGTTAAATCGCTGATTGCCTGTGCAAGCGGATTATATCCATCATAAAATATCCTGCCGAGAATTACATGTATAAAATAGAAAATGGTCCCGATTGCTCCAAGCAAACTTACAGTTTTTTTTACGTACATTTTTATCCTCTTGAAGATTAATCAAGTTTCCGGGGTTAAATTTTTTGTATAAAACAGTACCGTCTTTACACCCTAATTTGATTTAATAACCGCGTACATCTTCATATCCATGGGCTGCCCGTTCTTGACCGCGTTTTGGCGCAGCGTACCCTCAAACTGAAAACCGGCTTTTTCCAGTACGCGGCAGGATGCGGCGTTGTGCGCGTACGGTTCGGCGAAAATGCGGATTATGTCGGTGTTTTCAAAAATGTACGCGCATATCTGTTTGACGGTTTCGGGCATGATCCCCTTGCCCCAGTATGGTTCGGCGATGTAGTAGCCGAGTTCGCCTGTCAACCGGTGTACATTCTCTTTGCGGAGCACGCCAATGCAGCCGATTACCTTACCATCGTATGTAACGGCAAAGATATAATCCCTGCCTTTCCCGGCTGGCAGCATAACGCCGATGAACTCCTCAGCGTCCCTCGCGGTGTACGGATACGGCAGCCCGTCGCGCAGATTGTCCTGCACCTTTTTGTTGTTGAGCGCCGCTGATAGGTAGGGGGCATCTTCCATTTTCCATTCGCGCAAGTTTACTGTGTGGCCTGTCATGTTAATCCTCATTTCGTGATATTACTATATTTTTCAAGTGTCTTATTAACGTACTCAGCCGGAACATCCATCC
>Ga0209755_10002852_pt1 | contig 22694 bp, 23 predicted proteins | sample TergutCo191P1_FD_187301 | JGI IMG/M metagenome (GOLD analysis project Ga0209755, IMG submission 187301) | Cornitermes sp. P1 segment gut microbial communities from Petit-Saut dam, French Guiana - Co191P1 (SPAdes) (version 2) | ecosystem: Host-associated > Arthropoda: Insects > Digestive system... | reverse complement strand
TGCGCATTAACGCTGGTATGGCGATAAGTATTGGGGCGCATGATGTGGACATTATCTATACCAAGGAGAGGGCTGCGACTATGCAGGCTTTCAATACTGCTGCGTGTAATGCTATGCCGATATACTACAATGCGTCTGATTCTGTACCATATAACCCAGTTAATCCTCCAGCTGGGTCCGAGGTTGATCTGCTGGACATACGAGATGGTAAGGTGTATAAGATTAGAAAACTGCCGACTAATTTGATTGGTACTACCGGTCAATGTTGGATGGTGGACAATCTAAACTTACAGCCTACGGCAGCCAATCCGATGGTGCTGGACCCTACAAACAGCGATATGACGAGTGGGACTTATACTTTGGCGGCGGCGAGCGTAACTAACCCAAATACTTTAGCTGGGCAGACTTATTGTGCTGGTTTGGATGTAAACATTTATCCGCATAGATGCGGGATGCAATACGCATGGACAACGGCAGTAGTTGGTACTGGATCTACTACGGCGGGGTTTGTCGCTCCTAGCTCTGTCTGTCCGAAGAATTGGCGGTTGCCAACTGGTCAAGCTACCACAGGGGAATTTGCGTTGCTTTCGGCTGCCCTGCGTTGGGGGACAACAAATGGCGCAAACGTTATTGGTTCTTCGTTTCGTGGTCTTTATGCTGGGCGTCCTCTGACGACCGAGCAAGGTGGTACTGGGCGTCACTGGTCGGCTACGGTACTTAATTCAACTTACGTTTATAGTTTACGTTACGATACCAGCAGTGTTGCTGCTGCCGATACCACTATGAGTCCTAATGTTCCGCTATCGTTGCGTTGTTTGGCTAGATAGCATTATTCAGTAGCATTTATAAAAGTGTGTTATAATGGAAGGGTTCAGTGTGATGTCTTCTCCTAAACCAAGATGCTTCATGGTCGAACTGAAATTTTTAAGGTTAAGGAAAAGAAATGGCACAAAATCTATTTGTAGGTAGCCTGGCTTGGGCTACCACCGATGACGGTCTGAAAAAGTTTTTTGAGACTATTGGTGAGGTAGCTAGCGCTCGCGTTGTTACCGACCGGGATACTCGCAAGAGTCGTGGTTTTGGTTTTGTTGAGTTTGTCGACGAAGCCAACAACCAAAAAGCGGTTGACCAATTGGGCGGCAAAGAGCTCGACGGACGTCAAATTACAGTCAGTATTGCTCGCGCGAAAGAGTGAGCTTACTGTTCTACAAGCGTAAACTCGTGCCCTGCAATTTCGATAATCGATTCTGGCAGGGCACCTTGGTTTGTTAGCTCGCTGCGAATGCCGAGTTTTTTTATGACGTCGCGCAGGCGGTTGAGGGAGTCGAAGTTGCTATAGTCGGTCATGCGGGCGAATTTTTCGATTTTTTCTCCGGTGACAACGAATTTGGCGTTGGTTTTTTGGACTTTGAAGGATTTGCCGGACTTGCCTTTAGGTAAGGTAATGACTGGTAGGTCAGGCTTCTCTTCTGTAGTTTCCTCAAAGCCGCTAGATAGACCTTTGATTTTGGTCAATTTGCCCTTCAGCGCGCGCAAAAGTTCTTTTAGTCCTTCGTGGGCCGAGGCGGAGATGGCGTAGACTTCGACTTCGGGGTTTGCGCGCAAAATGCTTGCCATTTGCATGTCGATGATTTCTTTGTCTAGGCCTTCGGTTTTGGTGAGGGCTACGATTTCTGGGCGCCGCGCCAGGTCGGTCGAATAATTGGCTAGTTCTTTGCGGATGGACGCGTAGGCCTTGCCGGCGTCGTCGACGTAGACGTCGATCAGGTGTAATAAGATTTGGTTGCGTTCGACGTGACGCAAAAATTTATCTCCTAGGCCTTTGCCGTCGCTTGCGCCTTCAATCAAACCCGGGATGTCGGCGATTAGGATGTCTGTGTTATCGATGGTCGCTAGGCCCAAACTGGGCGTTAGGGTAGTGAATGGATAGTCGGCTATTTTGGGCGTGGCGTTGCTAACCACAGACAAAAAGGTTGATTTGCCGGCGTTTGGGAAACCAATTAGTCCGACGTCGGCCAATAGTTTTAGCTCTAGTTCGGCCTCGAAGCTTTCGCCTGGCTCGCCCACTTCGGCGATGCGTGGCGTTTGTCTGGTGGATGACTTGAAGTGTGCATTGCCAAACCCGCCGTCACCGCCATTGGCTACTATCGTTTCCTGGCTGTCTTTTGTTAGGTCTGCCACTACTTTGCCATCTCGTCTAACGACTGTGCCGATGGGTACTGTTACGACGAGATCTTTGCCGCTGCGTCCGGCGGCTCGTTGTCCAGAGCCGTTTTTGCCGTTTTCTGCCTTTAGTTCTGGTTGGTAGCGAAAGTCTACAAGAGTATTGCAATCTTTGCTGGCGCGGAATATGACATTGCCGCCGCGGCCGCCGTCGCCACCATCTGGCCCGCCTTTGGGGATGTAGATTTCGTGTCTGAAAGACACTGCCCCGTTGCCGCCTTTGCCAGCGCTGATTGAAACTTTTGCTGTGTCGACGAACATTTTAGAGTCTACCGTGGATATAGAGCCAATTGGTTGCGTCTGCCCAGTAGACGCGCGCCTCGTTCACCCGGAACGGACCAAGATAGTTCATTTCTTGTATGATGATGTATTCGCCTTCTACTACGCCGGTTACAATGCCGACGTGTCCCCAGCCGCTGGTGCGCGTTTGTACTACGGCGCCGTAAGACGGATAATGGTTGATGACGTAGCTTCCCCTTAGTCTGGACACCCAGTCGCGCGCGTTGCCGATGACGCCGCTTGGTAGGGGTACGCCGTAGTTGGCTCGCCACCACCACGAAAACCATGTACATTGGCCGGCTGCGCTGGGGTTGCCGTCGCCGCGGGCGGAGTTGACTATCGATCGCCAATAGCTGGAGCTGTATAGTTCTCGCATGTCGTGGCGCACTCCAGAATCGGTCAGGACAGCCGAGGAAACTGGAGGACGAGGGGAAGGGCGGACGTATTCTGGGCGTTCGGTTTCTGGCAATATGCCGCCAGGCAAGATGATGGTTTGGCCTGCTACTAGTCCGGTGATTTCTAGGTCGTTTAGGGTTCTGATTTGGCTGGCGTTTGACTGGTATCTTTCGGCGATGCTTTCCAAGGTATCGTCGGCTCGGACGGTGTACAAAATGCCCGACACGGACGGCAAGAACAGGGTTTGGCCTTCGGATATGACTTCGTTTCGCATGTTGTTGCTCCAACGGATTTGCGTGGCGGTGAGGTTGAAACGCGTCGCGATGGACGCCAAGGTGTCGCCGGGCTGCACGGTGTAGGTGATGATGCCGCGCGCCAAGCTGGAAGTGTCTATGATGACGGGCTTCTCGATGATGTCGGTATCTTGTGCGCCGCCGATTGTTTCGTAGCGCAAGGCAATAGAGACGAAGTTTTCGCCGATGGAGTTGGCCGTGGGTAGGTTGAAGATGCTGGCGGTTTCGGCTACGATGAATGATTCGGACAGTTGGTCGGTGGTGACGGCAAAATTGTTATCGTTGATGACATTTAGCAATGTACTGGAAATGTTCGCTCTTTGTTCGTCGCGTGAGCCTGTGATCATGATGGTTAAAATGACTGCAAAAAGCACGAGGTAAGGAAAAACCCGCTTCATAAATCCCCTGATTTTTTTGCTTCTTTTGCTTTCTTTCATAAGAGATCACCCTTATTCTTATTATACCATAAATTGTGAATTATCAATAGTAGCACCTGATTTTGCAGTAATTTCGGATGTTGGCTTGGTGCTCGGCTTCGGTGTAGGCGTAGCGCATGTTGCCGTCATCGTCGGTCAGGAAGTACAAATAGTTGCCCCCGGCTGGCTCAGCTACGGACATTAGCGCTGCTTTTCCTGGGCTAGAGATTGGCGTTGGGGGCAAACCGGGGCAATGCCTTGAGCTCCATGGACAACCAAGTACGTTGACGTTTTCGTGGATGGCCGAGTTCCGCTCGATCCCCAGCCAGTCGGCGCGATATTCGTTGACGGCGCAAGACCCTAGCGGGATATTGCGCTGCAGTCTCAGTAGGAAAACTTGCGCTACTTGTGGCATGTCGGGTGCGTGCGATTCTCTTTGGACTACTGATGCTAGAGTGATGCCCTGGTACAAATTGAGGTTTCGCTCAGCGTATTTTGCGATCAAGTCGTTTTCTTGTACTGTTTTGTACAGTTCGTCAAACGTTCGCACTAAAACTTCTGCGACTGTTGCCGTGGCGTAGAATTCGTAAGTTTCGCCAAAGATGTAACCTTCGAGCGTGTCGTTGGCTGGCTTGCCTTCGAGCACTGGATGTTCGTATTCGGCTGCAAACGCTGTTTCGATTTCCTCGGCGCTAAAACCCACATCGGCCAGGCGCTTCTTGGCGTCTGGCACGGTGCCGCCCGGCAAAAAGGTGATCGAGAAAGTTTCTGCCGATGATCCTTTTTGGAATTGACCAGCGATATCTGACATGGACATAGAGCTGTTTAGTTGGTAGGTGCCGGCGCGAATGATGGTGCCGGAATGGTTTAGCCGCAGGTAGATTTTGAAGGCTAGTGCCGAGCGGATGATTCCTTCCGACTCTAGTCGGTTGGCGATGGTGTTAGTCGACTCGCCTTCTGCGATGATGAAATCTAGGTTGACGCATTTGTCTTGTGCGGGGTCGTGCTGGATGTTTTGGTGGTCGCAGATTTCTTGGTTTGTCACTGGCCTCGTCATCACTACGTACCAAATAGCCGCTCCTGCCACTGCGGCTAGCAATAGTCCTAGCAGAACTGCGAAGATTTTAAGCATTCGTTTGCCTGCCTTGGGCTTTTTTTTGGTGCTGGCGGCGGGTGTTTCGCGGGGCTGAGTGTTGCCGCCAAAACTATCTAGAAAATCTTGCAAAATAATGGTGGCGGCTTCGCGGTCGACGTCGGCCTTCGAGTGGCGTTGTTTGCCTCTTTTGCTACTTTTGCGGGACAGGCGCTCTTTTGCTGTTACTGAGGTCAAAGATTCGTCTTGGAATTTCACCAGGGGGCGTTGCAATTTGTGTTCTACAAAATAGCCTTGCAAAGACCCGGCAAAAGCGCGCACTGCGCGCGACTGGGCGGTTTCTTCGCCCTGGGCATTGCGCGGCAAACCGACAATGAGATGTTTGGCGTCTTCGAGATGCATGATTTTGGCGATCTTGGCAAACTCGTCTCCGTCTACTTCTATAGTGCTGTGCGGTACAGCTATCCTGACTGTGGAGTCTGCTGTTGCCACCCCGACACGCTTTTCTCCAACATCTAGAGCAACTAATTTCATTTTATTCTACCGTGATTTCGACGCTAACTTTGTTGATGTCTTTTGGTACTGACGTTACCCAGAAGAATGAAGTTTTGATCTCTACTTTGCTGATTCCGTTGATGGATTTGAGCAGGCTTTGTACTTCGCCGGTCTTGCGCCCCAGGGATTTGTCTATTACCATTTGGTCGGTTACTTCTGGTCCGACTTTGGCGTTGGACTTGAGTTTGGCGGTGTAGGCACCGTCGGCTTCGCGGAATGATTCGATAAAGGCTTTGTTTTCGTCGGGGTTGTCGCTTACCCCTGTGGAGTAGATGGTTTGGCCTTCTTCGCTAACGATAGCTTGTGTGATTTTGTCTCGGATGTATTCGTCGATTCGGACGCGGTCGACACCAAACATCGAAAAGGTGGTTTTGGCCACCAGCTTGGGTATGATGTCGTCTGCTACTTCTTCACCGACCGCTGGTGTTGATACTGGATCGTTAGACTCGGTCTTGAAGCTGGCGGTGATGGCGATTAGTCCTACCGGAAATTCGTCTAATAGTTCGGTTTTGCCTTCTGAAGTGCTGAGGGATGTTAGTTTTTCTTTGGCTCTGGCGACGTCGCTGGCCGAGACGATCTTGACTACTCTGGTGGTTCCGCCGGCCATGGCCGAGCTAGAGATGGTGTAGGCTCCACCGGACGGGGTCCAGCCAGACGACGCGGCGTTTAGGTTGTAGTCGGTACCGGGGGCTTCGGCTATTACTTTTGCTGTGGCCACGACGTCTTTGGTTAGGTTGCAGTTTTGCGAGAAAAGAATCGGGCTGCAGTTTGAGGCGTCAACGGCTGCGAGTGTTGCGTCTTCGGTGGTGATGAAAGTTTTGCCGACGCTGCTGAATTTTGTGCCGCTGGGGATGGTAATGGGCGTGGCGTTGGCGGACGAAACTGGCGATGTGCGCTTGAAGGTCAGTGTGCCGGTGGCTCGGTCGCCCTTGTCCACTTCGCCGGTGGCCTCAAAATCTACTGAAGTTTGTTTGGTGATTTTGTGGGTTTCTAGTAAGAAAAAGCCTTCGCTGGGATCTTGTTTGTTTTCGTCGGTGGTAAAGGAAATGGTTTCCGAAAACGGCCGCGTGGTGGTGCGCACCGAAACCATGATCTTGGCGCTGGGCGCTAGCACCAGTGCCCAAACCACAAAACCGATTAGTAGTACTAGGCCAACGACGCCCATGATGATGAATTTGCGGTATTTGTCTAAGTTTGGCACTAGGGATTTTTTCTTGGAGTTCTTTTTGTCGCCCGACTTGGATTTTTCTTCGTCTTCTTCGAGCTCAATGGATTCGGTGTCGGGGTCTTCGTCGGTCTTGGGGGATTTCTTCTCGGCCTTGGCGTTATCTGTTTCCTTGCCATCGATGGTGTCGTCGTCGCTGGATTTGGACTTGCTGTCGGGAGTGGTGTCGGTGGGGATGGAAGGTTTGCTCTGTAGATTTTTGGCAACTGGTATGCCTACGGTGGCGGCTAGTTTGAGTAGGGCGCTGTCGGATGTCACCAACACGATGGCTTTTGATGCTTCTTTTGCGGTGCGCGCCAGAAGTTTGAAATTTACCGCGCTTCGCAGCACGCTGGTTTTTTTGGGTGGCACTAGAGCCACGACTTTTGCCTTGCTGTTTCTGACTCCCGTCAAGATATTGGTAATATCGTCTTCGGGTTCAATATAGATCACATCCTTATTCATAAGAACAATTATATACTAAATATACTTTTTTGGTACAAAAATTGATTTGGCTTGTGGTAAAATTGAAATAGATGGGAATCTTCAGCAAAAAAAACCAAGATGATATTCCGGATGTTCCGGACAATTATAACAATAATGGGCAGGCTACAAGAAATGTTATTTTGGACTCAATCCGCGACAGTGTGATAATTGTGGGTGGAGACAAAAATATTTCATACATGAATCCAGCCGCGGCGAGTTTGGTGGATTATTCGAAAGATCAAGCCGTTGGTTTGCACTATTCTACGGTGATTCGCTTGGTCGACCAAGACGGCGAAGCTTTGCAGGAGGATCGAGATCCAATTGCGGCTGCCTTCAAGACCAATCAATATATAGAAACTAGGGATTTTGGTGTTGCTAAGGTCAATGCTAAGGGGACTGTTCCGATTCATCTGGCCATTACATCTGTGGTTACGAACAACCAAGATAGCAAAGTTGTGATTATGCGCAATATTTCTCAGGAGCTAAAGGAAGAGCAAGAACGCAGCGAGTTTATTTCGACCGCCAGTCACGAAATGCGTACTCCGGTGGCCAGCATTGAGGGCTATTTGGGGTTGGCGCTTAGTCCGCAAACTGCTACCATAGACGACCGCGCTAGGGCTTACTTGAGCAAAGCTCACGAAGCTTCGCAACATTTGGGTGAACTGTTTCGCAATTTGCTGGACACTTCTAGGCTGGACGACAACAAGATTAAAACTTATTTTGTGCCGGTAGAGATGACGTCGCTGATAAAAGACATTGCCGATGGCATGGCGCCGAATATTGCCGCTAAGGGTTTGGAGTACCAATTTGGCAAGAGCGATCCTGGGGCGGTTGAGATTTCGTCGGCTCGCAAGCTGGATCAGCTGCTGTATTGCAGCCTCGACATCAATTATCTGCGCGAGATTATTGACAATATTATTCAAAATGCCATCAAATATACTCCGTCCGGTTCGATTGTGGTTTCGGTGCAGGGCGACCCCGACGAAGCGATTGTGGTGGTTGCCGATACTGGTATAGGCATAAGTCGCGAGCACCAAAAGCATATTTTTCAGAAATTTTATAGGGTAGACAATTCCGAGACGCGTAGCACAGAAGGTACGGGGCTGGGTTTGTATATTGTGAAACAGCGTACCGAGGCGATGCATGGTAGGGTTTGGGTGGAAAGCGAAGAAGGCAAGGGCGCGAAGTTTTTTGTGGCTTTTCCGAGGATTTCTAGCGAAGATTATGAGCGGCAAAAGCTGGCTGCGACCAGTACGATGCAGCCGACAGCGCCAGTGGCGTCGCCACCAGCTGAGGCGCCAGTGGCTGCTTTGGCGCAAGCACCTGCTACTGCGGCGCCGACTCCTCCAGATGTCCAAGCGAGCGGCTAAGAAAAATATATAGCTTTTTAAGCATAACTGTATTAGAATGGGGGAAGCATGTCTAAAATAATGATAGTAGAGGACGATAAATCTTTGCGCGAGATTTATAGTATTCGCTTGGTGGCCGAGGGCTACAATGTGGTGTCGGCTGGTGACGGCGAAGAGGCGCTGGCCATGGCGGTGCGCGAGCGCCCGGAGTTGATTATCTCGGACGTGATGATGCCGAAGATTTCTGGCTTTGATATGTTGGACATTATTCGTTCTACGCCGGAGACCAAAGACATTAAGATCATTATGATGACTGCTTTGTCGTCGGAGGACCAACGTCAGCGCGGCGAGAGTCTGGGGGCCGACATGTATTTGGTGAAGAGTCAAGTGGGGATAGAAGACGTAGTGAACGCCGTGCATCAGATTTTGGGCGACAGGCCGACGGCGCATGGACTGGACAATATCAATACTTTGGCGTCTTTGCCAGATAGTCAGGCTGCTGTGGCTCCGGCCGCTGCTCCCCCGGCGCCGGAGGTTTCACCTGCGCCTCAGATTCCGCCGGTTGCTGAGCCTACCCCTGTTGAGCCTGCTCCTGCGGCGGCGTCTCCAGATATCAATATCCCACATTCGCCAGAGGCGGCTGCGCCTCCACCGGCTGAAGTACCCCCGGCGCCGGAGGTTTCACCTGCGCCTCAGGTTTTGCCAGAAACTCCGCCCGCTGTGGCTCCGGCTGCTGCGCCTCCAGTACCACCCGCCCCTGTTGCTACCCCTGTTCCGGTATCGCCTGCTCCTGCGCCCGCCCCTGTTGCTCCCGAAGTTCCCCCCCCTGCTCCCGCTCCGGTTGCTCCCCCGGCGCCGGAGGTTTCACCTGCGCCTCAGATTCCGCCAGCTACGCCTGAGGCTCCTCCCCCGGCGCCTGCCTCAGAAAATGTAATTGGCGAACGTGTGATCCAACCTTTGCCTTCCGTTGATGTGCCCGACGGCACTCCCAGCATGGAGCAGAAAATGGCCGAAATATTAGGTACAGCTAATCCGCCGGCGGCTCCGACCAATCCTCCTCCGGCTTCACCCGATGCCCCAGCGTCTAAATAAATATCTGGCGGCAAACCTAGGGATTTCTCGGCGCGAGGCGGACGATTTGATTGCGGCGGGAGAGGTGAAGATTGATGGTCAGACCGCCGTGCTGGGGGCGCAGGTGAGCGAGGGCAAAACGGTGGTGGCGGGTGGTAAACCGGTGGGGCTGGCGAAGATGGTTTATGTAATGCTGAATAAGCCCGCCGGCTACGTGAGTAGTCGGCGGGCGCAGGGTGCGGCGCCGACTTTGTATGAGCTGCTGCCGGTGGAATACCGAAAATTGAAGACCGTTGGGCGCCTGGACAAAGATAGTTCGGGGTTGATTTTGCTGACTAATGACGGTGATTTTGCCTTTGCCATGACGCATCCGAAGTTTCGCAAGAGCAAGGTTTATTGGGTTTTGCTGGAGTCGCCGCTGGCGCCGCTGCATCAGCAGATGGTCGCGGATTTTGGGGTGGAGCTAAATGACGGCACTAGCAAGATGTCGCTCATGGCGCTAGACGAGGCTCGCGAGAACTGGCAAGTGGAGCTGGCGGAGGGGCGCAATCGGCAGATTCGGCGGACTTTTGGTGCGCTGGGTTACACGGTCAAAAAGCTGCATCGGGTGAGTTTTGGGCCTTATACGCTGGGCGATTTGTCACCGGGCGAGTGGAAAGTTTTAAATATGGTAAAATATTAAAAGTGATGAGATTGAAACAAAACAAGATGTTGCTGCTGGTGGTTTTGTTGTCGGTGCTGGGGGTTTTTGCGGGCGGGCTGGTGGCGCCGGTAGAGATGAACTTTGTAAATTCGGTGCTAAATGACGACAGTTTGGCTAGTTTGACCTTTACGGTGGGTATTGTTGCGTCGCTGATTGGTATTTTGACGATCAACAAAATTGTCACTACGCGGTCTAGCAGTAAAAGTACTTTGAATGTGTTGTATTTGATGCTGATATTTTTGCCGATACTATATGCTAGTAGCTTTAATTTGTTGACGATTTATGGCGTGAAATTCGCTTGGGCTTTTGTGGCAGCGGGCATAATTCCTATTACGAAGACTATTTTGCAGCTAGAATTTAGCAAAAACAAATCTGCCAAGGTGGGGTCCTCGTATGGTTGGATTTACGCTGTGCAGTCGGGGGCGGGGATGGCGAGTACGCTGCTGGGTGGCATATTGGCGGACTGGGCTGGGTTTGGTGCGGTGTTTTGGGCGGTGTCTTTGGTGGTTTTGGTGCAGTTTGTGGTGGTGCGGATGATTTTGAAAGAGGATAAAAAGATCGATATTTCGCAGAAAAAGTCCGAGCTGGAGCAAAAGGGGTTGAGGGAGGGGATAAAATATGTTTTCAAAAACAGGGAGCTACTACTGAGGATTGTGCTCAATACGTCCTTTACGATAACGTGGGATACCAAGGTGATATTTTATCCGCTGATAATTTTGGCGATTGTGGATTCGAATACGCTGGTGGGAGCCATTATGTCGGTGCAGGGGTTGGTGGCGATATTGGTGTTGCCGGTGGTAGGGAGGGTCGTGGACAAGAGGGGGTATCGTAGCGTGTTGCTGTGGGGGTATGCGGTGCTGGCGATAGGGCTGTTGGTTTTTGGCTTGAGCGGATCGGTGGTGGCGCTGTTTGTGGCGGCGACGTTGGTGGCGGTGGGCGAGGCTTGCAACGGGCCGGCCATGGCAACGTTGGAGGTGCGGGCCATACCAGACCGGCTGCGAAATTCGGTGAATTCGTTTCACGAAATATACGATGCGGTCTTGGGTATTGCGGCTACTGCGGCGGTGGCACTGTTGCTAGTGAATTTTGGTGCGCAGACTATCATCATTGCCTTGTCGGGTATGGTGGTGCTGAGTTTGCTGGTGGGGTTTGCGCTGATGCGAGCTGAGCGCAAGGTTTAGTTGCGGAGCAACTTGGCGAGTTTGGCGCGGATGCCAGTCGATGCATTGGTGCCGACCAGGGTGTCGATGCCGACGCGCAGTAGTCCCATGGCGGTGATGAGGGTGTGGTCGAGCTGTTTGTCGGTGGTGTTTTTGATGCCCGGGATGTCTTCTGGGTCGATGAGGTGGATGAGCGGGCGGCGGGCGAAGGGCAGATCTTTGTACCAGTCGCCGGTGGCAAGGGTTTCGGGAATCTGGCTAAGTCCTGCCCCGCCCCCGCAGAGCAAGATTTGGCCTGGCAAAGTTTCGAGGTGGTCGAACTCTTCGATGGCGAGTTGTACGCCGCTAAGCCACACTGCTAGGTTGCGGGCGATGGCGTCGTCGAGTTTTTTCTTGAGCTTGGGGTCCATTTTGGGGCTGTCTTCTAGCAATTTTAACTTTTCGGCGTTTTCGAATTCTAGACCCAGCTGCTCGGCGATTTGGCGCGTAAACGAGCGCCCGCCGATCCCGAACATCTTGGTGCCCTCTACGCCGCCGTCTTCGACCACGGCGATGTCGGTCGTGCCGCCACCGAGGTCCATGACGATGCCCGAAAAATCGCTTTCGGGGTTGTCGCCCAAGCAGGCGCGACAGACCGCGAAAGGTTCTACTGCTACTGCCACGAGCTCTAATTGCAGCTCGTCGCAGACTTTTTCGATGGCCGAGATGTGCACTAGCGGTGCGAACGCGGTGTAGATTTGCACGGCGATATCTTTGCCCTTGAAGCCGATGGGGTTGCTGATTTTGTAGCCGTCGATGTGCAGTGACACGAGGGCGGAATTGATTAGGCGGACGTCAACGTCGGGGTTGTTGGTCTCGAGGGCGATATCTTTGCGGGCTTTCTCGCCGGCTTTTTGCTGGACTTTGTCGATGATGAGTTCCATTTCGGGCTCGGAAATTGGCTTGGTGGGGTCGGCGCGGCGAAACCGGATGGTGGCGGTGGTGCCTTTGACCAGCTCGCCGGCGATGCCTACTACTGTCTCGCTGACGGTGACGCCGGCCATTTTTTCGGCTTTGGCTAGGGCCTCTTCGCAAGTTTTGGCCACACCGGAAATGTCGGCGATGGCTCCGGAATACATATTGGACGGCGCTTCGTGGGCTTTACCCACTCCTACGATCTCGATGTTTTTGCCTTTTTTGGCGATTAGCGCCTTCACGTACTCCGTGCCGATGTCGAGCGCCAGCAAATAATCTTTGTTTGGCTCCGCCTCCGTCGCCTTACCCAATATTCTCATGGCTTTATTGTAGCACAGGTCACGCTCTTCCCGCAAAAGCCACAACAGAAATTTTAGATCAGAGTGTGTTTGTCCGCGGATTTTTGTGTTATAATGGTGTTGTTATGGTGAGAATAGTAATGCCAGAAAGTGTCGTGGAAGAGCGCGCTAATGCTGTGAAAAAGAAGGTGGACTTGGGCACATGCATACAGGATGATGCGGCAGTCATGTTGAGCCAAAAAGATTTGGATGAAATTAATTACAAACATTTTTTGAAATCGAGATTTACTTCTGACTTAAAGAACAAAAGCTGAGTTTGGCGGGTGGATTTTTGTTGGAAAGTATGGTATGGTTGGGGATAGTAAGATGGTGTTAAAGAGGTTAGTACTGGCACCAGTACTTTTTCCGAGCCTAATGGGTCGGAAAAAGTACAAAACCTTAGGAAAGGAGGGATTGTAGTGACGAGTGATTCGTTTATGGTCGTGGTTGTTGTGACAGTCATGTTGGCCGCGTTGCTTATTGCCTTTGTCGTTATCGTTGCTGTAGCATTCCAAGATGTCGCGGGAAAAGCGTCGAAAAAAAATAATGTGGGTGAAAATGGCGTTTGTCCTGCATTGCTTATGGATTGGTGTTCGCACGTAGCGTATGGGTTTTTGCCTATCGTGCACGGCGCTTGCTCGGGATGTCAGATTGAGTGTCCGTACAGGGAGAGGCGGTAATAAGCGTGTATATGGAATGAGAACTGCTCGGTGTTTTATCCGGGCAGTTTTTTATTCCAGGGTGGCTTTGATGCGGCGGACGCCGCGGGAGGAGGATTCTTCTTTAGTGATTTTGAATTTGCCGAGCGTGCCGGTGCGGGTGACGTGGGGGCCGCCGCAAATCTCTATGCTGACGGGGTCTTTGGCGTCGCCGATCGTATAGACGGTGACTTGGTCTGGGTAGCGGTCCCAGAATTGGCCGTGGGCTTTGAGCACGTCTCGCGCATAATCTTTGTCGTACTCGGCGTGCGTCACGGGTAAATCTGCGGTGATCCAGGCGTTGACTTGGTCTTCGATTTTGGCAATTTCTTCCGGCTCCAATTTACGTTCAGTACTAAAATCGAAGCGCAAGCGCTCGGCGGTGATGTTGGCGCCCTTCTGCTCGATGTTGGGATCGATTAGTTTGTGCATGGCCGCAAACACCAGGTGTGCTAGGGTGTGGTATTTGACCGTTTGTTCGCCATGGTCTTCTAGGCCGCCCTTGAACATACCGCGGCTGGCGGTGCGCGAGGTTTCGCGCTGTTTTTCGAGCGCTGAGTCAAATTCCGCTCGCCAGTTTTTGGACAGATCGATGTTTTGGCGGTAGGCTTCTTCGATGGAGAGTTCCAGCGGAAAGCCGTAGGTGTCTTGCAGTTTGAACAGTTCTACGCCGGTGAGGCCTTGGGTTTTGAGCTTGTGTAGCTCGCGGATGCCGCGGTTCAAAGTTTGGCGGAAGACTTTTTCTTCTTTTTCGAGAACTAGCTCCACTTGGTCGCGGTGCGTCAAGATTTCTGGCGGCAGAGTGCGGTAATTTTCGGCTACGATGGGGATGATTTCTTGCAGGAAGTTTTGCTCGATGCCGAGGTTGAGGGCCTTCAAAATAGCGCGGCGGATGAGGCGGCGCAGGGCGTAGCCTTGCTGTTTGTTGCTGGGCGTTAGACCTTGGGCCGACAATAGGTATGCCCCGCGCAGATGGTCGGCGATGATGCGCATGTCTGAAGTGTTGCTTTCGTAATCTTTGCGGCTAAGGTTTGCCAGCTTGTCGACGATTGGCTTGAGAAGCGAAATGCGAAACATGTCGTAGCTGTCTAGGCTGGCGGCAGCGATGCGCTCTAGTCCGCCGCCGAAGTCGACGTTTTTGTGCGTCAGCTCTTCGAAACTGCCGTCTGGCAGGCGGCGGTATTGCATAAACACTTGGTTGCCGATCTCTGAGAAGCGTGCGCCGTCGGATGCTGGGTGCGACTGGCCGTATTTGGCGGTGTCTTGATGTTCCTCGCCAAAATCGTAAAAGACTTCGCTGTCTGGTCCGCAAGGGTCGCCGATGGGGGTGGATTCGATGCCGCCGCCGCGACTCCACCAGTTTTCGTGGTCGTCGTAGAAAAAGATGCGTTCGCCAGGTTTGATACCACGCTTAGCGCCGTTTTCTGTCGTGTCGATCTCGGCGATTTTGGCCTCGATGCCGGCCTCAGCGAAGACTTTTTGCCAAATTTCTGCCGTTTCTTCGTCGCGCGGGATACCGTATTTTTTGCTGCCGATGAAGCAGCTGACGTAGATTTTTTGTGGGTCTAGGCCGATTTCGGTGGTCAAAAATTCGAAAAGGAAGCGGATCTGCTCTTCTTTGAAATAGTCGCCGAGCGACCAGTTGCCGAGCATTTCGAACACTGTGGTGTGGCGCGGATCGCCGACTTCTTCGATGTCTTGCAGGCGCATGCAAGGTTGCGAGTTGACCAGACGCGGGCCGCTGGGGTGTGTTTCGCCCAGCAGATAAGGCATGAGGGGTTGCATGCCCGAGCCGGTGAATAGCGTGGTGGGGTCGCCTTCTAGCACCAGGGGGGTAGGGGCGATTTCGACGTGCCCCTTGCGTTTCATAAAATCCAAATATTTTTGTCTGATTTCGTTTGTATTCATTCCATTATTCTAGCATAAAATTTTTCACTTTTGGAAGCCGAAGGGTTTTCATAGCAAAAATGGTTATTGGCAGATTGATACCCATGTTATTTCTCTGTTGTAAAATGCTATTGACTTTTTGGCAAGAGTGTGCTACAATGGAGGAGAGTTGGGGGCTACCTCTGTAGCCAAAACCCAACTCGAACAGAGACAGTTTGAAGTGTATAGTCCGTGGGTGGGTCGACATGTATGTTGCCTCATCTATAGATGAGGATTTTTGTTTGCAAAAATCTGGGTGCTTCAATTGTCTGGTAGACTTAATAATTCATTTCATCACTAAAATCTAGCTAATCAGAACAACATCTCTCTTGATGCTGCCGAAGGGTGGACGAAGTCGCTTCGTTCGTCGCTCGGTAGTATCAAAATATGGAGGTGTTTTATATGGGTAATTTATTTGAAAAATGGTTGAAGAGTGTGACAGTAAGAGGTTTAGCGGAAATTTTCAAGGGGGAGATGTCAATTAAAAAATGCAGATTCTGCTTTGCGAGTGATTTTTGTAATCGTTTAGGATTGAAAATGGAAGTGGGGTCTTGTGAAGAAATCTTCACTAATCATTGGGCGATTTCGGACGAAGAAGATGGTTATGAGGCATGGAAGAAAAAGATTACTCCTGAAACGTTAGCTAAAATTTTCGAAGGCGGATGGTATGTTGACGCATGCGGATATTGTCCGGCGGGCGAATTTTGTGCATATACGATAGCGAAAGCGCGACGATCCAAGTCTTGCGCTGCTAATAACGATAGCATCACGAGGTGGGCGGAGACGGAGACCAATGAAAGCGTGAACCGCATACGGCTGAAAGACTTAATTGGGGTTTACGAGGAGAGGCGTAGAATAAGGCTATTCCTCCCGAGTACTAGCGGGGAGTTTTTGGTTTATGACAGTAGTAATAATTTTTTTCGTGATTATCTTGATTTTTTTGTGGAAAAAATCAAGATATCAAAAGATTTATCAAGAGAACTTTTGCTTTCGAGTACAGCTAGATCCGTTGGATCCGTATTCTTCTTAGACGTTTATGTCGCCCCGGAGTAGGGGTGGAGAGATGGAATGGACATGAGCCCGGTATTGTCATCGTGACAATACCGGGTAAAAAACTTTGAAGTTTCGTAACTGATAGTGGGTAGTTATGGGTTTTCAAATATGATTGGTCTGGTACAATGTAGACATGAGCATTAAGTATGGTGGGCCGGTGGTCTTGGTGGTGATGGATGGGGTGGGACTGAGCGATCGCGTGGAGGGTAACGCGGTGCGGCAGGCGCGGCTGGACGCTTTGAATGAATTGATGGAAAAATACCCCACGGCCACCTTGGGTGCGGCCGGCAGCTACGTGGGCGTGCCGGACGGCGACACGGGCAATAGCGAGGTGGGTCACAACGCTATGGGCGCTGGGCAGATTGTGCCTCAGGGCCCCTTACGGGTGCGGCAGGCTTTTGAGAGCGGCGCGGTGTTTGCGACTGACACTTGGCGGAGCGTCATCCAGAATGTCAAAGACCACGGCTCTTCCCTGCACTTCATTGGTATCTTTAGCGACGGCAATGTACATAGCGACATTCACCAGCTTTTCGCCATGATACGTCAGGCCCTGGATGAGGGCGTCAGTAGGATTCGGGTGCATCCGGCGTTTGATGGTCGTGATGTGCTGCCGGAATCTGCCGAAAAGTACGTCAAAATGTTTGATGATTTTGTGGCCGAGTTGGGCAATCCGGACTGCAAGCTGGCCGATGGCGGCGGGCGGATGACGACTTGGTCGGACCGCTACGAAAATGATTGGGGGGTGGTGAAAAACGGCTGGGACATTGCCTTTCGCGGGGAAGGTCGGACGTTTCCGGACGCTATTACTGCCATCGATACCTTGCGGGTGGAGGCCGAGCCTACTAGCGACCAATACATTCCGCCTTTTGCGCTAGTAGATGCGGATGGTCAGCCGGTGGGCATTATCCAGAGGGGCGACAGCGTGGTGTATTTTGACTTTCGGGCCGACCGCGCCATTATGCCGTCGGTGGCGTTTACGTATCACGATTTTCAGCATTTCGACCGCGGGGATTTTAGCCCTGATGACATCTATTACGCTGGTGTGACCGAGTACAACTCTGACACGCACGTGCCGGCGCATATTTTGGTGCCGCCGGTGTCGATAGATCACACGCTTTCGGACTTGACCATAGCTCATCAAATTACGGAATATGCTGTGTCGGAGACCATCAAATACGGTCACATTACTTATTATTTTGACGGCAACCATTATTTTGACAATTCTGAGTATCGCACTTACGAGGAGGTGCAGTCGGAGGGTGACACAGAGAGCATTGTGACGCGTCCATGGATGAAGTCTGCGGAGATTACCGACAAGCTGCTGGCGGCCTTGGAAAGCAAGAAATTTCAGTTTTTGCGCGTGAACTATCCAAATGGCGACATGGTGGGGCATTTTGCGCAGATGGAGCCGACGGTGGTGGCGTTGGAGGCGGTGGATATTGCGCTGAAGCGCTTGATCGAAGTGGTGGATGAGCTGGGGGGTGTCACTATTATCACCGCCGACCATGGCAATGCCGAGGAATTGCTGGACGAAAACGGCGAGCCAAAGACGGCGCACAGCGTAAACAAGGTGCCTTGCGTGCTGGTGGACAATACCGAAAATCGTGGCAAGTACCAACTGGCGGAGGGTGACTTTGGCTTGGCAAATCTGGCTAGCACCATTGCCTTGCTGTTGGGTTTGGATCCTGACCCGGAATGGCTGCCACCAATCATAAAGATGGTTGATTTGGGCGAAGAAAAAAGTTAGAATAACGTATAACCTAAACAAGGTATGTTTTTATGGAGATAAAAAAAGCTATTATTCCGGTTGCTGGTTGGGGGACGCGCCGGCTGCCGATAACTAAAATCATTGAAAAGTGTATGTTGCCGATAGGCAACCGGCCAATCGTCGACTATATTGTCGAAGATTGCGTGCGTGGTGGTATTACGGATATTTATTTTGTGATCAACGAAACCAAACATAGTCAGCTGAAGGCGTATTACAGCGAACACCCGGCATACGAAAAATATCTGGCCGAAAAAGGCAAAGATACGAGCGTCCTGAAGACCAAGCCTGGGGGCGTGAATTTTCATTATTCCGTCCAGCCAGTTGGTAAATATGGCACGGCTGTGCCGATTGCCTTGGCAGTCAAAGATTACGGGATAAATGAATCAGTGGTGATGTGTAACGGTGACGATCCGTTTTGGAATGTGCCCAGTGGTTCGGCGGTCAAAGATTTGGTGACGGTTACGCAATCTGCGGACGAAGCGGCGATTATGGGTGTCGAACGGGAGCGTGAAGAAATGCCGGCTTTTGGCAATTTGATTGTCAAAGACGGATTGTTGGAGGAGATTGTCGAAAAACCGGCGCTCGAAGACGTAGTGACGACTTTGGCGAATGTTAATAGATATGTGCTTTCGCCGAAACTGCTAAAAATGATCGTTGATTATGTCGACAATGATGATTTGCAGAACGAACGTGGTGAATATGAGATAACCGATCCAGTGACTGATTATGTTCGCGGCAACAATCCAATGCGTGTCGTGAAGGCAAAAGGCGATTGGCTGGAAAGTGGGTCGCTAGAGGGTTGGCTGCATGCCAACAATGTGGTGTGTGGCGGCGGGAAATAGACTTGGCGAAATAGACTTGGCTATTTGACTAGGTTTTTGAGGTTGAGGTCGGCGGGGAGGACGATGACGGTTTTTTGCGAAGGTTCGGTGGAGATTCTCTCCAGGGTTTGCAGGGTGCGGACTTCGATGCCGCCGGGGGTCTTGGCCAGTGTGTGGGCGGCTTCGGACACGGCTTTGGCGGCGGACTTTTCGCCCTCGGCGACAATGATGGCGGCGCGGCGTTCGCGTTCGGCTTCGGCTTGTTTGGCCATGGCGCGTTTCATGTCGGCGGGGAGCTCGATGTTTTGCAGCTTGACGTTTTCGATGTCGATGCCCCATTGGTTGGTTTCTTTGTCGACGATTTCTTTGATCTTGCCGGAGATTTCGTCGCGCTTGGACAGTAGTTCGTCTAGCTCAAAATTGCCGGTGATGTCGCGCAGGGCGGCTTGGGCGAAATTGGTGGTGGCATAGATGTAATTGGTGGTTTCGAGCACGGCTTTGGAAGGGTTGATGACGCGGAAGTAGAGAATTGCGTCCACGCCAACGGTGACGTTATCTTTGGTGATGACTTCTTGTTTGGCGATGTCGATAGGCGTGCTGCGTACGTCGACCCGCGTCATGGTCTGGATGATGGGAATGATGATGCGCAGGCCTGGCTCGCGTGTGCCGGTGTATTTGCCCAGCGTAAAGATGATGCCGCGCTCGTATTGTTTGATGACGCGAATGCCTGAGAGGAAGAATATGGCTACCATTACTAAGATAAATGTGAATGCTTCCATTGTGAACTCCTTGTTTATGACTTAATTGTAACCTATAATTGACAGCATGGCAAAGGTGAAAGTGATGGGGCCGCTAGATGTTACCTGGATGATGCTGCGCGACGGTGACCGGGTGCTTTTGGGTCTTAAGAAGAGCGGTTTTGGCGAGGGCTATATTAATGGTGTCGGTGGCAAGGTGGACCCAGGGGAGACGCCCCGGCAGGCTGCGGTGCGCGAGATTCATGAAGAAATTGGAGTCAAGATTAAACAGTGCGAGAGGGTCGCTACGATTGTCTTTGATGATTTGTTTTTTAAGGGTGTTCGTCGACAACTCATTATGCACTGCTATGTGAGCTCGAGTTGGGAAGGCGAGCCGATCGAAACCGACGAGATGAAGCCTGAGTGGTTTGGGGCCGACCAAATTCCTTACGATAGAATGTGGGCTGATGATAAGTTTTGGTTACCGCAGGTGTTAGCTGAGCAGAAACTCGAAGCTAGATTTAAGTTCAATGATGACTTTGAGATTCTTGAGCAAGAGGTGAAAATTCTTTGATTATTGACAAGAGATCATCGTTCGTGTTACACTGTACAGTATAAACACCTCGCCCTCGCGGTAACGCTCGGCGAGGTTTTATGTTACACTATGATTATTATGAATAGGTTATATATTGATGGTGAAAACTTCTTATTTAAGGTTGCGGATATTCTAAAGAGCGCTAAATTGATCAAGGAAAAATCAGATATAACGCGGCTAAAAGTCAGTTATCTTAAGGATATTTTGGGTAAAGTTAATAAAATTGGTCAAGTGCAGTTCTATTCTGCAAAATTACATTTCTATACCGAATCAAATACTTTGCGCAAGAAGTCTGAGATACTTATTGAATCGCAACGACGACTGAAGCGTTATCTTACAAATGATGGCGCAGAGTTTGTTATGAGCGGGCATGTGCGTTTGCAAAATTTTGTACCAGCCGACAAAAATCATCGCGAAAAAGTTTCGTTTAAAGAAAAGGGCGTTGACGTCCGACTAGCAATAGACATCATGGCTGATGTTTGTGATGGTAAGACGAAAACTATATTTCTTGCCAGTTCTGATTCTGACATGATACCAGTTGTACGCGAAGCGCAAAAGCGGAAATGTCGAGTGATTTATGTCGGTTTTGCTACGCAGCCAAATCATGGATTGATTGTCGCTTGCGATCAATCAATCCTGTTCCGCGATGACGAGATTATTGAGAGTTTCAAATTGGCGAATCGTAAAACAAGATTAAAGAAATGACATCTATGAACAGAGTGCCATTGGCGGAGCGGATGCGGCCGAAGAGTTTGGATGAGGTGGTGGGGCAAGATGAGATTATTGGGAGTGGCAAGATTTTGAACAAGATTGTCGAAAACCAAGAGCCGGTGAATATTGTGTTTTGGGGGCCGCCGGGGACGGGCAAGACTACGCTGGCGCGGATTATCGCGCGCGAATTTAAGGCGGATTTCATAGAGATTAGTGCGGTGACGTCGGGCAAAAAAGATGTGGGCAAAGTGGTGGAGACGGCGCGACAAAACTGGAACATGCAGCTGCGCACGGTGCTGTTTGTGGACGAAATTCATAGGTTTAACAAAGCGCAACAGGATGCTTTTTTGCCGCACGTGGAGTCGGGGCTGATAACTTTGATTGGCGCCACGACGGAAAATCCGAGTTTCGAGATTATCTCGCCCCTGCTTTCGCGCAGTCGCGTGATTGTGGTGAAGGCGCTGACACACGAAGATACTGTGAAGGTTTTGAAACGAGCGATCAAGTTGGAGAAAGTGGCGAGCCGGGTGGACAAAAAGGCGGTGGAATATTTGGCGGGGCTGTCGGCGGGGGATGCGCGGGTGGCGCTGTCGAACCTGGAGTTGGCGCTGAGCCTGGCCAAAAAAGTTACGGTCGAAGTGGTGCGCCAGGCGGCGGGGCGCAAAGTGCCGGGCTATGACAAAAAAGGCGATGCGCATTATGACAACATATCGGCGTTTATAAAGTCTATGCGCGGCGGCGATGTGGATGCGGCGCTATACTATCTGGCGCGGATGGTGGAGGCGGGCGAAGATCCGAAGTTTATTGCTCGGCGGATGGTGATTTTTGCGAGCGAGGACATTGGGCTGGCCGGAAACGGTGCGTTGGGGCTGGCGCTCAATTGTTTTATGGCGGTGGAGAGGGTGGGGATGCCAGAGAGTGGGATTATCCTTGGCCATGTGGTTTGTGCGCTGACTAAGGCTAAGAAGTCGCGCGAGTCGTACAATGCTTGGGGTCGTGCTCAGGCTATCGCGCACCAAACTATGGGGCTGGCGGTGCCGATTTGGTTGCGCAATGCGCCGACCAAGATGATGAAGGAAATGGGCTTTGGCAAAGGTCAAAAGTGGGAGGCCGGGTTTCACATGGATAAAAATTATTTGCCGGATGAGATTAAGGGGGAGAGGATATTTTAATCCAGATTTAACATTTTCATGAGTATTGGCTTGGCCTTTGGCCAGGTTTTTGCTCGGTATAGGCCAATGGTTTCGTTTGCGGCCGCGTCTTCTATGTCGGGTGCGTTGCCGAATAGAAGACTAGGCATGCCATGCTCGACGGCCGACATGGCGTTACCGAGGACATCGTCCACGAGCGCGTGTGCTCCCAGTTCGCGCACCGTCTGACCTTTGGCAAACCCAAAACCGCGCTCGCCCAAAAATACGACGTCTTGGAATTTTAGTTTGGGGTATTCCCTTTCGAGACATGTCATGGTTTCGTTCTGGAGTGACTTCGGTCTGGCTGTGATTGCCAAAAGTGATGCGCCGCGCTTTTGTAGTTTTTCTAATACTTCTGCCGAACCAGACATGGCGCGCAGACTGCTGTATAGATTTTGTTGTTTGGCGTGCACCCACCATTCGTGGTCGATTACTCTTTTGAACTCTTGCTTAGAATTGTATTTCTGTGTCCATTTTGTGTTGAGCCAGTGCCCGGAATATTCCTCTGGTGTGATTTTTACACCAAAAAATTCGTTGTTGAACGAGATTATTGCGGATTTTAGGTCTAGTAGCGTGTCGTCCAAGTCTAGTGCTAGCATGGGTTTGCCGCGCCTACTTTTGGATAAATTTGACCTCATTTCTCGTCTAATTTATCACCCCCCCCCCCCCCCCCCC
>Ga0209755_10002850_pt1 | contig 22698 bp, 21 predicted proteins | sample TergutCo191P1_FD_187301 | JGI IMG/M metagenome (GOLD analysis project Ga0209755, IMG submission 187301) | Cornitermes sp. P1 segment gut microbial communities from Petit-Saut dam, French Guiana - Co191P1 (SPAdes) (version 2) | ecosystem: Host-associated > Arthropoda: Insects > Digestive system... | reverse complement strand
ACAGGATCTGTCTCTTGCTGTAAAGACCGGCACCTCTCAAATAATCGATCCCGCTACAAGACGGTATTCAGAAACCGATTTTATCGCCAGCTGTGTCGCCCTTCTGCCGGCTGAAAACCCTTCGCTTATCCTCTACATGGCGATTGTAAAACCGCAAGGAAACATTTACGGCGCCAGAATCGCCGCGCCCGCAATCCGCGAAGCCGCCGAAGCTCTGATCGATTACATCGGTATTCCCCGTGGACGCAATCCGCAGATTACGCATCCCTCCGCGATTGATATCCCCGCCATCCGTCTTCCCATAATCGAAACAACTGTTCCTGATTTTACCGGCCTTGCAAAGAGGATACTTCTTCCCCTGTTGTTACGCGACGACATAAAAGCTGAAATCTACGGTGACGGCTGGGTGCGCCGTCAGCGTCCGTCCGCAGGCACACCTGTTACAGAGGGAATGACGATTATTTTGGAGCTGGAGTAGTGTAGAAAACGAAGCGCGTGTTTTTTTTGTTTCCCCTGTAAAATTTATTTTTTCTGTTGTGTTTTTCTTGTAATAGGTATATTATTATATTGTTGGAGAAGGAAGTATGGGAAAAACATCATTAACTCCTGTAATCAAGATTGATGAAAATAAATGTATCAACTGTTATGCGTGTATTACAGGCTGTCCGGTTAAGTTTTGCATGGACGGGTCAGGCGAAAAACTGATGATAAAACATGACATTTGCATTGGGTGCGGAAATTGTATTATTGTTTGTTCGCATAATGCCCGCTCCCTTATTGACGATACTTCAAGGTTCTTTGAAGATTTAAAACGCAGAGAAAGAATGATCGCCGTAGTCGCGCCGGCGGTTGCCTCTGTTTTTCCGGAGAAATTTCTTAATTTTAACGGCTGGCTGAAATCCCTGGGAATTGAAGCTTTTTTTGACGTAAGTTTCGGCGCGGAATTAACTGTTGTTTCATACTTGAATTATATCAAAGAAAAAAATCCCAGAACCGTAATTGCTCAGCCGTGTCCCGCGATTGTCAGTTTTATTCAGATTTATCAACCTGAATTAATACCTTATCTGGCTCCGGCGGACAGCCCCATGCTGCACACTGTTAAAATGATCCGGCGTTATTATCCGCAATACAATAATTATAAAATAGCGATGATTTCTCCCTGTATCGCGAAAAAACGTGAATTTGACGAAACCAAGATGGTTGATTACAACATTACCATGATTGCCCTCAAAGATTATGTTAAAGAAAAAAGTATAAATCTTTCTTCTTTTCCGCAGGTAGAATATACCGGGCCTAATGCTGAACGCGCTGTTGGATTTTCTTCTCCCGGAGGTTTATTGGACACAGCGGAGCGTTTTGTGCCGGGTATAAGGCGGCGTACGCACAAATCCGAAGGCATACATACAATTTATCCGTATTTGGAAGAAATGGGTGAATTGCTTAAAGCCGATATTGAGCTGCCGTTATTGATTGACTGCTTAAATTGTGAAAAAGGCTGTAACGGCGGCCCCGGCACGGGAAACAGCGGCGTGCCGACAGCGTTACTTGAAAGCCCTGTCCGTAAAAGAAGCCGCAAACTGGAAGAATACCATAATCCGCAAAAAGGCGAATGGGTATATAAAAAATACCATAAAATCCTTAACAATTTCTGGGAGAAAAATTTATATAATCGAAATTATAAAAATCTTTCAGATAACAATTTTATTAAAAAGCCGAATAATAATGAGTTAAACGAAATATTAAAACGCATGAAAAAATACGGCAAAGAAGATTTATATGATTGTACTGCCTGCGGTTACGGAAGCTGTAATGCAATGGCAACGGCGATATTTAACAAACTTAACAAACCTGATAATTGCGCACATTACATTCTTGCGCGGTTAGCTGAAGAAATGAAAGTTGAAGAAATTCTTCACATGCTTACCGATCATATTAACAGAGCGACAGATCTTATTAACGAAATAACCACAATTGTTCGTGACTTAAGCAACAGCATTGAGATACAGTCCCAATCGGTTGAAGAATCCACCAGAAAAACAGAAATAATGGTAAGTTCGCTGAAAGAAACCTCGGTTATGTCTCAGAGCAAACAGTCAGACATAAAAGAACTGCTGGAAAATGCCTCGCAAAGCAAAGAATCCATGAGGGAGACAATTCAATCGGTTCAGGATATTTCCAAATCGGTAGACGGAATAGCTTCGGCCATTAAAATAATCAGCGCAATTGCGGCTAACACAAATCTGCTCTCCATGAACGCCGCTATTGAATCGGCGCACGCGGGAGACGCCGGAATGGGCTTCGCTGTAGTTGCCAACGAAATTCGCCGCCTTTCCGAAAGCACAAGAGAAAATTCCCGTAATATTTCCCAAACACTAAAGAGTATCATAGACGGAATCGCCGTTACATCAAAACAATCCAACGATACGGACGCCCGCATCACCGAAATGACCGTGGAAATAAACGACTTTGCCAAAACAATGAGCAGTTTTATAACCACCTTTAACGAATTGTCTGCAAAAAGCAGTGAAATTACATCTGTTTTGGATAGTTTACAGACCCAAAGCAACAATGTAAGAAATGTTTATTCTAAAATGCTGTCGATGATGGATCAGCTGCGAAATTCTCTGCACAAATTAACCGAAATAGCGAATAACGCGGAAACAATGCGCAGCAGTAATAGCCGATGATAGATTGGGCTAGTTACAATAAAAATAAGGCACTATGAGTCTGCGTTCAGTAATTCTTATTGCAGCTTAAAAACTTCAGCCAAATAGGCGCTGCCTTCAAGGTAGTAGCCGGTTTCAAGGTCTTCTATTTCCTGGATTATTTCCTTATCAAGCAGGTACTTTACCGCTTCGCGCATTCCCATTTTATTCTTTTGTCTGACAATGGCGATTAAATTTCCTATTTTTGCATATATTAAAAATCTTTGTTTTTCTGTCATACAGTTTCGCTCCGCAGGAATTTCAAATGCAAGAGCGCTTTGGGTGTATGAAAAGAGTATTGGTCATTGAGTTCTTTATAAATAAGCGCTTTAGGCATTTCAGATAACGGCAAAATACCCAATAAAAAAGCATCCAGAATTGCAGAAATATCGTCGTTTGCGACAAGCCCATGCACTAAATCATATTTATTGTCATGATTAGATAATATGTCGCTGTGATTTGAAAAATCATGATTTCTGTTATTTATAACAAAGACCGCCCATTTCTCATTTGGCTCTGAAAATTTAATTGTTTTTAAATCTTCGCAATTATCATTAAATTCGTAAATATTCAATGTAGGCTTACCGGACTTAAATCGTCTTGTTACTTTTTTTGCCCATTCGATTGACTGTTGTTTTATAGAGGTCATATAAAAACCTTGACCGAAATCCTTGTACTTTGTGCATTTTGACAGGTCAATATGAGAAATCTTTGTATTGCTTCCATGGTATAAAATCATTTAACCTCTCCTGTATTTGCCATATCAATCAATTCATCAACTACATCCTCATTGGACTGTGTATGAAGAGCTTCGTAACAGTCTTCCAGATAATTCAAACCGCCGTCCGATAATAGCCTTTGTGAAGCCTCTGATATGGTTATTCCAAGCTTCTTTGCGTAACTGCTGAGAATCATTGCAAGCCAGATTTCCTGTTTGTTTATCATGTGAGTATTATAATTGAAAGAGATGATATTATACAAGCGCCGGGCGTTTAACTTTTGCGGCAATCATTAACCCTAACACTGTATCTGATATTATTACCTGAATAAATCCTATTAAAATAAACGGAATTAATATTATTATCCAAAGAATAATCAACAAAAGAAAAATGAAGAATTAGGCATGAAAAAACAGCGAAGGATATGCAAATAGTGCTTCTTATCAGTCCTTACAAGCAGGATTAGATCAAATAAATAACGGTGATTATATTGAAGGTGAAGAATACATGAAAAAGTTAAATAGTTATCTTGGGAAATAATTTTGTATCGGTTGAATATTTCAAAGAAGGATATACTAATAGAAAAAAACAGTAGAAGAAATGATGAGATAAAATTAGGCTCATAATTACTGCATCAAAGAGATTCTAATTTAATTTTTCAAAATTTGCTTGATGAAATAGGCTCTCTTTTAATCCGTCGATTTGTCAATTATTGAGATTTATCCAGTGCTTTGATATTCTTTTCATATATTTTATTGCTTGTTTCTAATTTGCGTATAACCTCTAATATAATCTATTTCATTTTGTATATGTTCTTCTATTAACCTTATAGATCCGGCTATTGATTCTAAGTAATATATAATACTATCTATATCTGATGCTCTTTCAAAATATATTGTATTTAATTCAATATAATGAAGTTCTGTAATTATAGTTTTAAATGTTCCTTTGCGAATAGTGGTTATAACAATATCATTCTTTAATATATCATGTATAAGTTTTGGATACCTCATATAAGTATTGTTTTGCCCCTCTCCTTCAAATAACTTGTGATTATACTCATCAATACTTTCGTAGAATACTTGAAATTCGTGATTGACTACTTCTAAGAGATTTATGCTTTTTTCTCGATTGTTATTTTGTAAATTTATATTTGATATAGATATTGCAAGTAGAACCCCAATAGATGTAACAAATATGCCTGTGATATATTTATATGTTTTTTTATCTAAATTTAATTTACAATTGAAAATTATTTGTCCCAAAATAATTATATCTATAATTATTATTACTCCTCTATATGAATGACAAAAGCGAAAAACAAGGAAAGTTATCATTAGAATTATGATAATAAGAAGAGAATTCTTATAGAACCTGTTGGAAAACTTCAGTTTTTGCAATTGCTTCCCTAAATTTGTTATTAGCTTAAAAAGTGAGATTTTGTTAACTTTTTCGAGAGTTTGTTTAAAAATTAACCAAGTTTTGCAACATGCTATATGTATCTTATTTATCAGTTTCATAATTGCTTTGCTCCTCATTTTCCACTCTGTTGGATCAAAATGACTTTAATACACCTCAAAAATAGTAAGTGCTGTTGGTGGGATGGAAGGCGGAGATTAAACCTTTGTTATTCACCTTTCTCTAACCGTACAGCTTCTACCATATAACGAACTCCTAAAAAATCTTTATCATCCGGATTTAATATGAACATTTCGATGATAAAGATCATTGCATTATTGCTGGGAGCAGTTATTACTTTCCTAAAATTGTACTCAGTAACGCGTGGTCGCATGAGTCGAGGGGTGCCAATATGGTATAATTTAATGTTCCCGTTGCTGGTGGTTCTTTCGAGATCAATATAGAAAGAAGACCTTATTGAGCCCTCAGAGCCTTCCACTTGTGAAAACAGTGATGCCTTGTATTGAATGTCATATATGAAATTCTTGAATTCGATTGTTTTTGGTGGGCTTGTAGGTTTAGCAGCCATGGATAAGAAAAGAACATTGCCTTGTAAAGAAGAATCTATATTATATCTTCTCGCAATATCTGCACTCTCTCCTATGAGGTGGAAAAGAGCACCTGAGCCATTCTGGTTAAAAACCAATCGATGCTCGCTTGCAAAGGATCTTCTGCCGTTACTTACGAAATTGTTTCTTTCGACATCAACAATATTTAATTCTGCTTTTGACAATGAAGTATTGCGGTCAGTCCAGTATTGACCATACATAAAATATTTTCCATCTGGGGAAAAGCCAAGATCAACGAAAATCGCTGTATCGCTCGTCAAAAGAACGGGTATACAAAAGAATAAGACCATTGCTAGCTTACAAACCTTTCGGATCATGGGTTTACCTCTTCATTTTTTGTTAAGGGCATAGCCCTTTTGCGGTTTAATACCGCGCCCCTTGGGGCGGTTGGCACTGGGGGTGCGAGGGATGTGTTCCCCCGCATACGCAAAGATTTCAAGGAGAAATCTTCAATACACCGCTGCTTTGCGGCGGGGATTCTTTATTATCGGAAAAATTTCTAATAAATTTAATTTTTGGTAAATTTTTAAACAATAGGGAAGCGACAAAAAAAGCGATTTTAAAAATTACCGGAAATAAAACTGTAGATGCTTATTTTAATGATGAAAAATATGAGGTTGAGTAATATTCAAAATATAAGAGGTATATGACATTTGTCCGCGAAACAGACTTTAGTCTACAGACGTCAGTCTGACAGATCGCCACTGAATGAGGGAGGCGTTGTACCCTCATTTCCCGAATAATATTTCGAATAATAACTCCGCGATCTCTGTGACCTTTGTGTCTTTGTGAGAGATTTTTCCGAAGATGTAATAATGTAATTCATTTTCGTGATACATTGTTTTTATTTTTTTTATGCTATATTTCCATTATGTATAATGAAACATTAGACAGAATAACCTGGAACCCTGCCGTTATGGGTGGAAAACCGTATTCGCGGTATGAGGGTTACTGTGGGCATGATTGTAGGGCAAATCGGAGCCGGTATAAGCATTGAAGAACTTCTCTCTGATTATCCCAATCTTGAAAGAGATTATATTATGCACGATATTCGGTCAGGTGCTCGCGTTATCGTGTTATCTTTTTGTAACAGTCAAAGTTTATAATCTCCGTTTCTATATTGTCTTCTCAAGCAGCAATAAAATTTTTTAATAATATAAAAATATATCTTTGATTTATTTCTACTAGTAGCGCTTCAAGAAATATTCTAAAAACTCTTGAAGAGATATGACCTGTTGGTTGTCCAAAAAAGCAAGTGAAATCCCAATACACTTTTAGGCGCATTTAAGAATTTAATTTGCGAATATATGGGTATTTTATAAAGGAGTAAATACGAACAAAAGGGTGAATTATATTAATAAATTTAATTAATACCCTTTTATGGAATTTTTATTAAAAAAAATAATAAATCTCTTTTAAAAATATTATTACGTTATATATCTACATCAATGCGAATATTTTCGCAAAAAAGTTTAAAAAAGTATTGAAATATACTTGACGAATTACTATAATATCGTATATGTTTCTTTCTATCGTTTTTTTTAACAGAAATGTAAAAAACAATTTAATTTATTCCTTGCTATATGAGGCAGAATTTATTAAATTTAAAGTAAGGAGTTTTTAATATGACTGATATTACTGGGTTGCTCAATGAAGCAAAAGAATTGGGAATACTTAATATTGATTTAAATAATAAAAAACTTACTCCTGAGCTTTTGTTAATTGCTGTAAGTGCAACAAAGCGATTCAATGAAGAACTAAATGACGACGATATTGCAAGAAAAATTCAAGGAGCTATGCGTCTTGCAACCACCCAACAACAACAATGATAATATAAAAATAAAAGATACCTTTTATCCGCTATTTAATATGCTAGATGTCTATAACATACCGCACCCACCTAGAGCTACTACAATTAATCTTGCCGAACATAGAGACTATATTATTAAAAGTTTGTACCGATGTATTATAAGTATTAGACAAGAAAATTTACCGATTAATACTGGGGGTATATTGATTACATCACGCAGAACTGTTTATGTACATGAACCAAATGGTACCACAACATCGTATGACTCTTTCAGATTAAATATATTGATTAATAGCAGTATATGTCATAGAGGGACATACTTAGGACGTTTATGGTTTAAGCTTACAGTAGTGCATGAATTTATCCATGCTATTGCCAGTTTATCTGCTATATCTAGAGTAAGATCTGATATATTAATAAATAACCTTATGGCAATACTTCAAGAAAAAACAGAGGCACTTAATTATAATGGCATAGCAAGCATGCTGATATACCTTTCAGAACCGTTATTATCTATGTTACAAAGCAAACGAAATGGTATTCCAAGAAGATGGCACTTTGATGATAAACATTTTAGACTTGGATTCGAAGATGTCAAAGGTGAGTATCCTTTAATATTTGAAGAATTTTTATTACCAACTGAAATAATTGAAAGAAATATCATACCTTCTCATTTACTAAGGATAATGTTATTATCATTTAGAAGAAACGATACTGTTTTTAGATTTATAACCACACGCCTTCTAAGAAGAATTCGGCAGAATGAGTCCTTACCAAAAGAATTTATTTATAGACGGTTCTTTATTAACTTCTTTCTCCCCAAAGTAAAATAATATTATTACACTTTTCTTCGTATTATTTTATTATTTACCGATAATAAATTATGCTTAGAGATAATCTTAGAACTGTAATTAATAACTCTGGTTTGATTATTAAAGAAATAGCCGCAAAATCTGGGGTTAATAAAAGGACTATTGATAAATGGGTAGGAAGAAATGCTACTGAACCTAAAATTAATGACTTCTTCAAAGTTTGCCAAGTCCTGGGAATCACAGTAGAGCATCTGCTAACAGGTCATCCTCCAGATGGAATTCCGCATGAAATCTTCGAATTAGCCCGGAAAATAGAATCTCTACCAACTAAAGACAGGGAGGAAATCATGTTATTAGTTAAACATAAACTTAAATACAAGGAATCGTAACCGTCAAAACAACCCCTTCTACCAGCATAAAAAAAAGCATAGTAAACTACCAGCAAATTTTAATTCTGGAGGTAGTGTCGTGCATTGCGTTATTATATTTTTATTATAATTGAAAGAGATGATATTATGCAAGCGCCGGACGTTTAACTCTTGCGGCAATCATTAACCCTAACACTGTATCTGATATTATTACCTGAATAAAACCTATTAAAATAAACGGAATTAATATTATTATCCAATTCCATTCTATAATTTTTATTATTTTTAAAATCAAAAATACCCAGCCAAATAATCCAATAGATGAAAATATTAAATCTTTTGCTTTTGGCATGATTGCCTCCTTTAATTTATTTGATTGTATTATTTTTTAATGATTGATGCAAGAGGAAAATCAACAAATGAAAAATGAAGAATTAGGAATGAGGAAATAGCGAAGGATATGCGAATAGTGTTCTTTTGGTTCGTGATTTGTATTCGAATGAGGGAGGCGTTGTATCCTCATTTCCCAAACCCGATTTTACCTTTGCAAGATCGGGTGAATTTTTTATGTGCCAATAATTGACCTTAATTCTTCATAAGTCCATGAGTGTAACTCGCCGATTGAAAGAGTTCTAAACAGGTAAGCAGCTGCCGTTTTTACAGCTTTCGTGCTGTCTGAATAGGAAAAGATAATATCCGGCATTTTACATTGCCTCAAGTTCAGCTATGGTTTTTACAATCCCATGACCGGTTTCAATATCCCGTATGCCTTTTTCTAATTTTTCTGTAAATTTCGTATTATGTAGATTTTTCTCAATTTCTGTATAGGCATCTTTTGGTAATATGACAATTTCATTTTGTTGAAAAATTATTTTTAAGGTCTTGATAACATCATCATTGAGCTCATTGGCTCTTATATTGTAGGTTGCGTACACACTTAAAATATCTTATAAATAGAGAACCTTGTCAAGCCAACAGTATTTGTTCGCAGGCGGGGGCATTGAGCAGGAACAGATCGGCGGATTAAAATGATAAGGATAATATTTCGAATAATAACTCCGCGATCTCTGTGACCTTTGTGTCTTTGTGAGAGATCTTGCCGAAAATGTAATAATGAAGAACTTCTCTCTGATAATCCCTATCTTGAAAGAGATGATATTATGCAAGCGCTTCAGTATGCCGCTGCTATTTCTCAATAGCGTGAAGTTACCCTTGCTGAAGCTTCTTGTAACGAATTGTAGATATGAACCTATCTCCGTCGTGGAGTGATTACAATACACTGGTCATCTATCGGCTCCTACGATTCTATAGACGAAGAAATATTTTCCTTCGCAAAAAATAATAATTTTTCTATCCTGACAAGCGATCTTGATTTTGGTTTTATTCTTGCTATATTTTAATTTGCTGAAAGTTTACTATGCTTCTTTTGCTGGCGGTAGAAGCGGTTGTTTTGACGGTTACGATACAAAACGGTAAATGACTAATGTAAATATTCGTCATCGTAATATTTATGATGTATATTTATGGGAATTTCATGCATATTTCCTAAAACAAATAAAACTATTTTAACATCTTCATTTTGAGTTATGATTCTAGCTTTGCCTTCCATTATTTCACCATAAATAAAATTTCCTTCATAAACACTACCATCTTTATAGGTTCTTTTTCCTTCACTAAGCCATCCATCAATAAAAGAACCTTCTTCAATACTTCCATCAGTATTGTGGATTCTGCCATTGATAAGGTCACCATTTAAAAATGTTCCTTCTTTAACACGACCACTTGCATAGGTTAATTTCCCTTCGCCATTAGCATATCCATCGATATAAGTACCCTCAAAAGAACTCCCATCTGAATATATCACAATACCTTTACTAAGTTTACCATCTACAAAATTTCCTTTTTCTATATGACTATTTGAAACGTTTATTATACCTTTGCCATTAATTATATTATTTATAAAATAATCTTCTTTATCTAAATGCTCATCTTCAACTACATAAGTAATTTTTCCTTCACCATTAAGAATATTGTCTTTAAAATATCCATCTTCAATATAATAACCATTATTAATTATATGAGTTTTTTTTCCTCTGCCATTTAGTTTGTTATTAATAAAAAAACCTTCTTCACAACAACCATTTTCATATATAATTTTACCTTTACCATTTAGCATACTATCTATAAAATACCCTTCATCAATACGATTCTTTTTATGAGTTATTTTACCTTTACCATTAAGCTTGTTATCGATAAAATAACCAATTTCAACACAACAATTATTTGCTTTTGTTATTTTACCTTCACCATTAAGCATATTATTTATAAAATTACCTTCTATAACAAGTCCATTATCATATATAATTTTACTTTCACCATTAAGCATTTTATTTTTATAATTACCTTCAGCAATATATCCATTTGGTGATTTATAAATTCTATACCCATTTGATTTGTATAGCTTTAAAAACCCTCTTTCATATTCTACACATTCACCAAAAACAGGTTTTCCTGTAAAAAGTTTTGATATTGAATTTATTGGATAAAAAATAATATTCATATTATATGTGTAATTCAATAAAAGAAGTATAAAATAAATACACCATAATATATTTTTTAATAGCAAACTAAAATTACTATTATTATGAGATTTAATAGTATTAGTTATCCAATAATATAAAAAATATAAACATACAATTATGAAAAATACTCTAGATACAATGGTTGGTATTTTTGGAAATATTACATTAAAGATGGCACAACTAATTACAGCACATGTAAAATAAATAATTGTATTAATAATTTCGGAACGAAGAATTATTTGGTTGCGATTTTTTTTCATATTAAAAATTCCATAACATAATAAATAAAAACAATAGAGACTCCAGATTATTCTATCAGTAAATGATTTGCATAACAGTAAATTAATTATTACTAAACTAATTACAAAACCTGCTATATAAATTAGTGAACTAATAAACTTTAAATGAAATCTTATTAAATTTGAATTATTTTTGGCTTTCCACCAACTATAATTTGATATGATACTTCCATAGAGAAATTCAATGCCTCCCCAACTAGGTATTATCAAATATTTCAATGCTAGAATCAACGCAGTACATAATAATATTATAAATAACCATTGTGGCAGCTCATTAATAAATCTTATAAATGGTGTTACAATTAATAAATTTATTAAAGCATCTTTTATCTTTGCATCAAAATTAATATCTTTATTTGTACTCACAACTTTTCCCATGTAAAATCATTATACATATTTTCTAAATAATTTTATTTTTACCATAATTTTTTCTTGAATCTAACGCATATGTTGTCAGGTGATAATATTGTCCATTTATCTAGTCTAATAAAAATATTATTAATCCAATCAAAAAAACCTTCCAATTCGGAAGATGCATTATTAAAATGGAAACATTTATTAGGTGTACCTTGGTAATATTCAGAATTGTTATCTTTATTTATAGTAAGCATAAAATAACCCCAGAAAATGTCATTTTTATCTATTTGTATTGCCCAGAATGGAGGTATATCAAAATGTTTTCTAATATTGAGTTCCACGAAATTAAACCGTTTATTATCTATTTCATTTATTGAGGAATTTATACTGTCTTCTGTTGCTTTTTTATGATCATCTATCATTTTTAAGAATGAATGACTTCTATTAAATGATTTTAAACATTCTAGAAAATAAGGATTAGAATAATAAATATTTATTTTTATATTACGATTAAATAGCGATTTCCCTCTAATATCGTCTAATGCAGATTTAATAATATCCATATTTTGCCTATGTCTCATTCCATATACATTTATTTCAAGAACCTCTGTTAGATTCTTAGAAGCAGCTTTCTTTATAACATTTTTAATACTATCAGCAGCTTCAATTAAATTTAAAAAATATTTAGGAGCCGCTTTTTCTATAGTTTTCAATCGTGAACGTAGCTCTAACAATAGACCAACAAGAGCATTCGCAGCAAGATAAATAAGTATAAGTCGAGCATTTTTCATAACAGTATCTGCTCTTATAAAATTATTAAGTATCGCTGTGTTAGAAAAATCAAAATTAATCATTTTTATTATAATCTCTGCAATAGTAATCAACAATGAGAACACAACACATAATGTCAATGTTACCATACAGTACTTCTTGTTAATGAAATCATAAAGATTATTTATTAAACTTTCCATAAAACCTCCTGAAATTTTCCTAAATTTTATAAAGTTTTTGAATAATTTAGGTTTTACAAGAACATCTATTATTAATACACCCCTACCACTCCGGCGCCGTCACAGAACCATTAAACGCTATCCGATATGTACCACTACTATAATATGGCCATACTCTAATATAATACTCTTCTCCAATCGTAACTGTACGTGAAGTGTATCTGGTACTAGCATATAAATTTGCTTGTGATCCAACTGTATTAAAGTTGCTATCATACAATTGAACATAAAGGTTTGTTAGCGCACCAAAACTAACACGTATATACTGCGTACTGGCATTTGCGGTGAATTTGAACCATTGGTCACCACCAGATGAAAGAATATTTCCATTTATCCATGAATTCGCATTTAGTAATTGAATTGTATCTATTGGCTGGTTTCCCGTAACTGTTCCTATGATAATCCCTTTTTTGATAATCGTCCCATTATTGGTCAAAGTAACACCGCTAGGAATAGTCAAACTCTGTCCGGCAGAAATTGGTAGTATTCTCCCTGAAGCAAAAGTAACATTCTGCTGCAAAGTAACATTACCGTACATAGTTCCGTTATTACCAATGAATATAATAGCAGGTCCACGATTGCTGCCTGAAGGAAGGTCTAGTTGAATTGATGATGCGAATATTACAGCATTTCCTCCGATGGCGTCTATCGTGCCGCCTGTGCCGCTACTACCGCCGCCAATGCCTGCGCCGCTACTACCGCCGGTTGCAGTAAGAGAGCCAGTACTTGCTCCTGTGATAACAAGAGTTGATCCATCAGGCGTTTCAAGTCCTGCTCTGTTTGAGCCGCTTCTAAGACGATTCTCTCCCACAAGAGTAAGGTTTACATTTGCGCCTGTCATATCAAATGCGCAAGTATTACTTATACTGCTTACATTTATATTTTTATTGGTATTTAACTGTGTAACCATTATTTTTTTATCCAACCACTGAGGCTTTGTCCAGAAACAGCAGGTAGCGGAGCTGAGGAATAAAGATTGTCACTATTCAAAAGAGTTGAATCCCGATAGTAATCATTACCATAAGATACTGCGTGCCCATATGAACTTGTACCAATAACTTCATTATTATTCATCGAAGTAGAATCATTTCCATAAATTGTACCACCAATTTTAATAAAACTGTTACTAGCAAACACGCCGCCGCCATAACTTACTCCATTGCTATTGCTTTTATTCCCATAAATAGTTCCACCTTCCATATTAAAGGTGACTGCACATACTCCACCACCATAGCTAGTATAATAACTATTGCCAGTAGTTCTGCTAGTATTATTATCGATTGTTCCACCATAGATGGTAAATGTATTAGCATAAACCCCACCACCGTAAGTTCTATCCATACTACTACTAGTTGTATTTTCACTAATACTCCCACCATACATAGTAAATGTATTAGCATAAACCCCACCACCATAAGTTCCATACCAATTGGCAACACTACCATAGTTTCTACTAGTATTATTACTAATAACTCCATTTTCCATTGTAAAATTACCTGTAACATAAACACCACCACCATAACTTACATTAGAAGTTGCAGATGTACTCGTTACAATTGCATTACTTGTGATGCTATTACTACTAATATTTCCTCCTGACATTAAAATATCGCCATTGACATACACTCCACCACCGTAACTTCTAGCATTATAATCACTAGAACTGGTTATAGTATTACTAGTAATATTACCACCAGTCATTATGAAAGTACCATTTACATATACACCACCACCATATCCTACCCAACTGTTAACGCTATTGTTACTAATTGTTCCTCCTGACATGGTAAATGAACCAGTAGTAATTCCTCCTCCACTACTACTACTTGTGCTAGTATTACCAGTAATTGTTCCTCCTGACATTTTGAAAGTTCCATTACCAGATACACCGCCACCATTATTATCTCTAATGGTTCCATTTCGTAATTCTAACATACCATTATTAGAAACTAATGAAGAATTATTATTTGTAAGTCCTTGTAAGACAAGATTAGCACTATCGATGTAAACAGTTTGATTAGCAGCAATGGAAATTATATTTCCATTGCTAGTAAGGAAAAGCTTACCATTTCCATTAATAATAACTAATATATTTGACGTATTGCCAAATTTACCACCACCAGAGATAGATACATCACCATTTACGACGATTGTATATGTTTGAGGGGATGAAATTGTTCCATCGCCAAAAGCAGCTATATGAGAAAGAGCGTCATTCCAATCTGTTGTACTTGATACTGTCAAAGTATTAGAAATTCGAGTTGTTACTTGCAGGTTACCATTTGCTGTACCTGCATTATAGTTTGCATTTTCAGCCGCACGTGAAAATATGTAATAAGTTGTTCCTGTATTCAAATCACTAAATACTAGACCAGTCTGCCATGTAGTTGGAAGTATGCTAGATGATGTACTAATACCATATTCCGCACTCTGTCCAGTTCCAGAATTTGTTACAGAATTTATTATTATTCTGTTATGTGCATATCTTGATAAAGTAGGAGTATTTACTGCACCACCAACAGTCTTGTTAACAGTTATAGAAACAGTATTTGTTGTTGCTAAATAATTAGTATTATCAAATGGCGTGAAGTTTACATTATATCCGTTATTAGTAACTGTAGGAAAGGTTGAGCTATTAGTCCAAGCAAAAGTACCTGCTGCGGTATCACCACCGTTTAATACAGAAGCAGATAATGGAGAACCATAAGTAATTGTTGATGCTGTTGGCCATGAAGCAGGTCCTGCTCTAGCCACATTAACCCTAATACTCCCATTTACAGATAAAAAGTTATCGCTAGGATCAGTATAAATTGCAGAAAAAGTTTGATTATTACCAGCATATAGCAATGTATCAGGTTCATCAAATACATAGCCGTCGGGGAGTGTTAAATCTCTTAGCTTCAAACCTTTTGCATATGTAGTGTTAATAATTGAGGGATTACCGAAATTACCTGCCGCTTTACTAACATTTAAGCTAATTGTTGATAAAGAGGGAAAACTACCATACGTTATTGTAACATTTTGCTCATTATGTGTTGAAAAGATTATACGAGTATTGTGAGAAGGATTAGCGATAATATTCTTACTCGTGAAGCTAGAGTGTGCTACATCTTCAGTTGTAGTGTCATAATAAGTTAGTGTTACAATCAGCCCTGTTAGATCGAGGTATTCATTGTGTGTGTAATTTGTTTTTGTTGGTTGTGATTTAATAGAAATATTTGTTACCATTTTTGTAGGTTTTGATGTAGATGTATTGAAGCCTAGCATATATGAACCACTACCGTTATATGGTGTTACTTTTATATAATATTCCCTACCAATTGATACAGATCTAGTAGTATAAAGAACACTACTATATAGGATTGTATTACTCCCTACAGTGGCTATTTTATCGTCATATAATTGTATATATGCATAATTTAGAGTACCAGGGTTAAAGTGTAGATATTGAGTTGCTGCGGTTGCTGTAAATTTGAACCATTGTTCACCACTTGTTGAAATGAAATTTCCATCAGCCCATGTGTTAGCAATAAGTGTCGTTATTTCAGTATTAGGACGAATAATTGATGTTGTATATCCTATATTATAAGTTCCTGTGAAATTAGCATATGGTGTAACCTTGATTTTATATTCAATACCCTTAATCAATGTTCTTTGTGTATTAAGGACACTACTATGAAGTAATGTTTGAGTACTTACTGGGGTATCATTTAAGTCATATAGTTGAACATATATATAATTTAAAGTACCAGAATTAAAGTGAATGTAATGAGAATCTGCTGTAGCGATAAATTTGAACCATTGTTCACTATTTGTGATTATAATATTTCCTTCAGCCCATGTGTCAATGATTAATTCCGTAATAGATGCAGCAGTTTTTGGAAATTTAGCTGTGATAACGCCAGAGTTTGCAGAATTTGTTGCTGTTTCTTTTGTACCTTCAACGGTGAAAAAGTTAGAGCTTACACCCTGTAATGTAAATCCTTCGTTTGCTGTCAATGTAATTGTTGCGGTATAGTCCGTTGACGCAGCAAAGGTTGTATGTGCAGGATTCCATGTTACGGTTCCCGAGTATTGTGCTGTCGGCGTTATAGCCGTTACAGGTGTTGCTCCTGTCACTGGTTCAGTCACGCCATGTATAGCGGCAATGTTTATAATTGTGGGATTAAAAGTTGTTCCACCAGTTTTCGGAAATTTAGCTGTGATAACGCCAGAGTTGGCAGAATTTGTTGCCGCCTCTTTTGTACCTTCAACGGTAAAAAAGTTAGTGCTTACACCCTGTAATGTAAATCCTTCGTTTGCTGTCAATGTAATTGTAGCGGTGTAATCCGTTGATGCAGCAAAGGTTGTATGTACAGGGTTCCATGCTATGGTTCCAGTGTATTGTGCACTCGGCGTTATAGCCGTCATAGGTGTCGCTCCTGTCACTGGCACGGTTACGCCTTGAATAGTAGCAATGTTAATAACAGTATTACCACTTGATATTCCAGTATTTGTGATTATTAAAGTACCGCCATTTAATCCGTTAGCAGCATTCCACCCTTCTGCTTCTACAATATTGAAAGTCACAGTGTATGATCCGGCTGTTGTTGGAAGTGTTTCCGAGCCATTATAAAAAATGGTTATCGTTCCAGTCGATTTACCTGTTTGTGGCGTGATCGTTACTGCGGTAACACTTCCTGCTGTTTGAGTTAAATTACCAACAATAAAATCACTTGCAACAGGATTTTGATTTTGAACAGGAGGTATACATATACATTCATGTATTACTTCGCCGCAATCACTACATTTGATAAGCTTAGGTGCATTTACGTCTCCGTCTTCTGTTTCACCTTTACACCCCATTACCGAAACCCCGATTACTGCCACAATAGCAATAATCCCCCACATTTTTGCCAATTTTTTCATCAAAAACACCCCTTTATCCTCTTTTTTTATCTCTCACAATCTTTCTATTTTCTTCTGTAATACAAGTATCTTACGAGTGAAATGTATTTATTTACTATTTCTTTAATACCTAATATACATCTTTATATTTAAAATATCAACACATAGAGCATAAATTAATTAAAAATATTCGCAAAGTCCGTATTGTTCAATCTATTTATCAACAAGTAGCATATAAATTATGGAAATGATGAAGGTATTTGTCTTCAACATGAAGAAATATCGAAAAAAACGCCGGATTTCACAGATGAAACTGGCAGAAATGCTGGAAACATCGACCAGTTATATAGGAGAAATTGAGATAAACAGCCGAGTCCCCTCAATGGCTATGGTAGAAAAGATAGCAAAAGCCCTCAATATTGAGCCTTTTAGACTGTTTGTGGATGATGAGGAGCAAAAAGATGACATTATTCAAGAAGCTGAAAATTATCTTGAATGTTTAACAACTAGAGAGAGGAAAGACCTAACAAAGAGAATAGTCAAACGAATTATCCGTGAAGTAGAACAAATCTTACAGCCTGAAACCGATGATTAAAAATTAAGTCTCTGTTCCCTTCATTCTTACCCTCTTCCCAACCCCGATTTTACCTTTGTCAAAGCGGTTTTTAATATACCTGCTATTTGTGCTTTACGCTCTTTATGTTTTAAAAATTATTTTTTCAGGCGGTTTACTTGAGTTCCATGCAAAACGCCTGAAATTAAGGTTATTGTTTTGTGACTGTGAACTTTCCGTAACCTTGTACAGTTCCGGTCATTTTGCTTCCGTCTACGGTAGCAGTGCCAACTCCAACTCCGCTTACTTTAAATGAAGCGTCATTACCGTCACGGGTATAAGAGCCGGTAAAAACATCGTCATCGCCAATAACGCTCCATGACCATGTTGTATCAGTACAAACTAATGTAATGCCTTCAGAAGTATTTTTCCATGTGCCGATAAATGGATTTTCTTCTTCACCGCAGGCTGTAAAGCCAAATACTGTTGCCGCGGCAAAAATTAAAAATCCCAATAATTTGATTGTGTTTTTCATAACAATCTCCCTTCAATGTTACCCGTCATTATCAGGGTAACTATTCAATAGACCACATTCAACGAACGTGTATACTAAAGCTGTACTCCAGCCATGTATAAAAATAAATAAATACTATCACATAAAGCATAAAACTATATATAAGATAGTTTGTCAAGTGCTTATAAGAAAATATAATTACCTAACAGATAGATAAACTGGTTAAAAAAATGGCAGATATTAAAGAAATTCTGGCTCGAAATATTAAAAAAAACAGGCGGAAGCTTGGAATTACCCAAACTGAACTGGCTGAAAAGGCTGGTTTATCTACCCATTATCTTGGTATGGTAGAAATTGCCCGTAATTTCCCGTCCGCTGATGTGCTGGAACGGCTGGCCTCAGCATTAGGAATAAAATCAAATGAGTTGTTTTCCGTGTCTGATTTTCCGGATATTGCAATGGAACAGCTGCAACAGACCATTTTAGATAATATTGATCAAGCGATAGAACACGCTTTAGATAAGGCTATTGAAAAACGCAGCAGAAAAACTATTATTCTGAACGAGGATATTGTAAACAACCTGAAATGATAAAAATGCCTGCCTGAAACTACCTGATACCGGTGTAATTTCCCTCCTCTGGCATTTGCATTTTTTACAAAATTATATCATACTTTAAGAAATGGCAGAAAACGGTCAAAATTATATTGAAACTCTTGAACAGGCGCTCTTTGCAAAGCAGGATCAGCTTGAAAAGACTGAAATGGCAAAACTCAAGGAAGAATTGAGGATGTTTCACGCCTCATTCGCGTCTCTGTATAATATTTACCTTAAAAAGAAACTGATTGACGAAGATCCCTATAAGCAGGAAGCGAAAATTACCGAGATTGAAGTGCCGGATTCAAGCAATTTTCAGGAAACCAAAAAGATTGAGGCGCTTACTATCCGGCTTGCCAATTATGATAATCAACTGGACTTTTTGGTCAATTTTTACCAGTTAGGCATAGATTATCTTAATCTTGACCGAATTAAACGGATTGTAGGGCTTGTCAGGTATATTGACTGGGCTGGTTTTTCGCCGGACGCGCAGGGTTTAATGACTAAATCCGTCGCTTTGCTGACAAATCAATCGAAAGCCGGGGTTGATCCGCTTACCCTCAGTATTATCGGGGAAAGTCTTAGCAAGTTGTCAAAAACAACCGGTTCAATAATGAAAATTGTTAAGGAACTCAGCACATATTACAGAGAGAAGTATAAGCTCAATGTCCGCCAGAATGTTTCAAAAGATATGTCCTCAAGCGAGGCTTCGCCTGAGAATATCAGGAAAAAAATGCCTTCCGCTCTGCCGGGGCAGCCGTTTTACAAGGAATTGATAGAAGAATTAATCAAAGAAGACTATACCGAGAGCGGCGCGGATCTTAAAGAGTCGATACTAAATGTGCTGAAGGTTAAAGAAACTAAACCTAAATCGGCAAAACCGACTATTAATTTAAAGAATATACTTCTTGACGGAATTCAGGTTATCGGCACTTCATCAAACCAATTGACTGAAATTATTAGCAAGCTGGACGAAAACCATGCTATAAGGGAGAGCCATAAAAAGGGATTTCTTGAAAAAATCAAGGAACTGATCAGGCAAATTACAAATGCCGAGCCGGAAGAAGTTATCTATACTGTTGAGTATATGGATCCGACCAAGGGTCTCCCTGTAAAAGAAAAGGTGAACTTTCACCAATTCAGGGCGGATTTGGATAAAAAAATCAGAATTTTAAGCAGTTTCGTCAAAGGTTCGGCATATCAAAAAATAGCCGCCATGTCCGAAGAGCAGATTATCACGTATCTTGAGAAGTACATCAATGATGTGCAGGCCATGCACAGAACTCTCAGCGCTCTAGATGATTTTTTTAAAGCGAATGTGGAAGCGTCAGACAGGGATAAAATCAAGGGTATTAAACCCGATCTTACGGCGTTGAAAAACACATTTGTTAAAGCCAACCAGTTACGCCATGAATTCAGCGCTCAAAAAGAGGAAGAAGAACAGATGAAACGCCTTGGGGTTCAGCCAATAGGTCAACCTACTCCAATTTCCGAAGTGGCGGCTTCTCCGCCTCCGCCGCCTCCTAAAGCCTGACGATCAGCGTCTTGAATTTTAACATGCTGTTAAAGAAGCCGATAATAAAGCAAACGGGTTAATAATTTGTCTGTTGTATTAAAATCGCTTTTTGCGTTTTTCATATCAATCATTCTCTTCGCCGGATTCGTATTTCTGTCGCCTTTTGAACCTGAAGGGTTTATTCTATCGAATAAATTATTATTTTACCTTTCGATTTTTCTGACATTGTTTTTATTAGTTTTTTTTCTGTTTAACCTAAAACCAAATCCGATAATACTCGTGCGGAGCCGTATAAAGCGCCTGCGTGAAAGTCTTTTTGAACATTTGTATGTAAACAAAACCGCTGTTGAAAGAACGGAATGGATATTTGAACTGGAGCAGCGCCGCGGCGAAATCAGATCGGAGTTAAAATATAATCTAAAATTAAAACCTGTTCTTGAAAAAAATATTGACGATATAATCAACAAATCATGGGACGAATTGATTTATGTGCTTAAATCCGGCGGAGTTTCCGGCAGCAATCAGGTTAAGACGGCGGATACCGGCGAAGAACTTGAAGCGCTTGAGGAAATCGAAGACATTGAAGAACTTGAAACGGTTGAATCCCCCGAAATTGAACAAAAAAAGAGAGGACTCCTCGCACTGGCGGAAAGCAAACTGCATAAAGATAAGAAAAAGGGTCTTCTTGCGCTGGCAAGCCTTTATGAAGGAACAAAGGCATTTGTCCGTGAAGAATTCGACACGGGAAAACCCGAAGAAGAATCGGATGCTTTAGATAAGATTGATGTGGTTTCCCCGTTTTCATCCATGTTCGCGTCTCTTGAGGAAGATAAATCCGCGGAGTAGCCGGTTAAGATTGAACACGAAATACACGAATTATTTAAAATACATCAATTAGCCATTAGAGTTTACCGCATTAGAGCGCGCGGGTTTACGGTAACTCCGTCTTTATAAACAGTAAAGTGTAAGTGAGGACCCGTACTCTGACCGGTGTTGCCGACATCTCCGATGCGTTCTCCCTGGACGACATAGGCGCCCGCTCTCGTCCGAATTATATTTAAGTGAGCGTAAAGCGTGCGGTAGCCTGAGTGGTGGTTAATAAAGATATAATTTCCGTAAACTCTGTCATATCCGACACTGCTGACGCGTCCGGCCATTGCCGCTCTGACAGGGGTGCCTGTCGCTCCTTTGATATCAATACCGGAGTGGAATTGGCGGCGGCTGGGATTAAACGGGTCGCGCCTGTAACCGTAATATGAAGTGATGGAACCGTATATCGGCCAGATAAACAGATCGCCGTTAATCTCCTGAAGCCTTGACCAGTCAAGCTTCGCTCCCGGAATAAAAAGGTCAGTCCCGGCAACAACTTTTTCGGAGAAAAGTTCATTTGCGAATTGAATGATGTCTTTCTCTACCTTGTATCTTTCAGATATGTTTTTAAGGTTTTCATTGTTTCTGACGGTATGCAAAATACCGTCCTGATTGGGGATTCTTAAAACTCGTCCAACCTGAAGGAGACGGGTATTTGATATCTTATTTATTGAAATTATTGAATCTTGATTTAATCCGTAATTAATCGCGAGGGTGCTGATATTGTCGCCGCTTTGCATGATGTGAGGATTGAAAAATAAAGTGCGGTTTTTTGATAATGCTTCCGGTTCAAACGCGGCATATTCAACCACATCGGAGTCATGAGATTCTGATATCAGCATATCATTGGCTTCCGCGTCGGAAATATCATTATTAAAGAGAATTCCGCCGCCGACGCCATGCTCGTCAATAACCTGGGGAGCTTGTTTTTTATTAAATTGAACAGGAATAAGTAAAAAAGCAAGAGAGAGGACTGCTGCCAGCCTGAATATATTTTTACCTGCCTGTCCGCGCCTGCCGGATATGGTATTAGCGGTCAGATCATTTTCGCGATTTAAAAACATGCTACATTT
>Ga0209755_10002849_pt1 | contig 22700 bp, 24 predicted proteins | sample TergutCo191P1_FD_187301 | JGI IMG/M metagenome (GOLD analysis project Ga0209755, IMG submission 187301) | Cornitermes sp. P1 segment gut microbial communities from Petit-Saut dam, French Guiana - Co191P1 (SPAdes) (version 2) | ecosystem: Host-associated > Arthropoda: Insects > Digestive system... | reverse complement strand
GCCCTGATTTTAAATATATTTCTTTTTCCAGATTTGGATCAATTTGTTTAAGCTGAGTTACTTCGTCTTTAGCTCGTGCGTCAACATTCGCGCATGCCCAGAGTTCATTGCCGTCCGCATCGTACAGAACAATTCCCTCTCTCATGCATGTTGTACTCACAGCGGCGACATCTTTCGCGTTAATTTTTGTTTGCGCGAGAACTTCTTTTATACATGAACATGTTAATTTCCAATTTACAGTCCAGTCAAAATTCATGCTGCCATGATAAACAGGATCTTCCAAATGCCGCCATTCTTTTTGAACGCATCCTATCTGATTGCCTTGAATATCAAAAATAACAGCTCTAACGCTGCCTGTTCCCGCATCTATCGCCATAAAATAATTCATATTGTAAATTATACAATTACACATTAAAATAAGTAAAGGAGAAATATATGGCTGATAAAGAAGGAATCAAAATCGAAAAAAATTATTACACCGATGTTCCGTTTAAGACGAACGGGAATTTCCATGTAAAAGGAGCCGCGAATCTTGACTGGGGAATGAAAAAACACCTAACAAATATTTTCAATCCCAAAAGCGGCAACACAGTGATGTTTGCTTTTGATCACGGTTATTTCATGGGCTCGGTATCGGGTCTTGAACGGCTGGACATTCTCATTCCCCAGCTGATCGATCATATTGATGTGCTGATGGCAACGCGCGGTGCGCTGCGGACTTGCGTAAAACCCAACTTCAGAAAAGGCATCGCTCTGCGCGTTTCCGCAGGATCATCAATGATAAACGAAGATCTCAGTCATGAACTTGTTTCTGTCGATATCGAAGACGCGATCCGCATGAACGCCGACTGCATGGCGGTGCAGACATTTATCGGAGCGGACGGTCAGCTTTCCAGCATCGACAATCTTTCCAAAGTGATAAACGCAGGCTCGCGTTACAGCATACCGACGTTAGGTGTCATTGCAGTCGGAAAAAATATGGAGAGGACAAGCCAATATTTCAAACTTGCGACTCGCATTGTCGCAGAACTAGGCGCGCACATCGTAAAAACTTACTACTGCGATGACTTTGAGGAAATTGCCGCAGCATGTCCCGTTCCGATTGTCGTTGCAGGCGGAAAAAAACTTTCAGAAAAGGACGCGCTGACAATGGCGTACAAATCAATTCAAGGCGGCGCCCGCGGACTCGACATGGGCAGAAATATTTTTCAAAGTTATCATCCTGCCGCCATGGCTGACGCTATCGGAAAAATTGTGCATAACAAATATACCGATAAAGAGGCGTGGGAATTTTTCGGGGAAAAGACGAAAACAAAGTAGTAAAGAAAGGATGAGATTTTAACCACAAACCACACGAATGGAAGATCGAGAATCTTTTCTCGCAGAGACGCGGAGATCGCAAAGAACGCAGAGAAGAATTAAGAAAAAGAATTCGGATAAAAGGTTCGTGTGCATACCGAAGGTATTAGTTTGTGTAGTTCGTGGTAAGAAAAAATCTCTTTCTTCCTCTCTGCGATCTCCGCGTCCCTGCGTCTCCGCGTGAGATCTTCTCTCAGCCTCCAGATATAGCGTACCGTCATTCGTTAGTACGTTATATGCAGGGATTATCAAGAGAACCGCCTGAGGGTCTTGTGTTTCCGCTCATATAGGTTATTTATTAATTTATTTTTTATTTTTTTTTAGTTGACAAAGAAACCATACTGTATTATATTAAAAGCGGCGGGTTAGTCCCGTTCGTCCGGCTGGTCCCATGATCTTTTTCATAGGTCATGACACCAGCCTTTTTTATTTTACTTATTACTTCACGTTTTTTTCGTTTATATGTGGATATTACGATTTTTTCACCTTCAATAGTTACAACTATCGATATTATAAAGCTTGTTTTTTCGTCTTTTCTGAAAGATTTTATAAAAATATACGCTTTTCTCCCTTCTTCTTCCTCTTGAATTATCGCGATAGGATCAGATAATGTTTGATGCATTGCTCCTATAAGCCCTTGCCGTTTGCCGTAATCTTTCTCAGCAAGTTTTGAGAATTGATTTTTGCCTATCTTCACTTCACCGATCGGTGTTTCAACAGTTCCACGTGGAAAAACTTTTCTGTATTCCTCTGTAGAGAATTCTCTTTCATCAATTGGAACAGCCATTGATTCCAATTTTTTAGTTATTCTGTTAATTATTTCTTCGATATTTTCTGCTTCAGGTTTTCGTTCCAAATTATTATCCTTGAGGTATGCGCAATAGCAGCAGCCACGCGGCGCTCATCATAGCGCCGCGTTTTGTTCTTTCTATAACCGCATCATGCTTAAATGTTCTTCGGCGCTTCTAAATTATTCGGTCCAAAACCCTTAATTAAAACAAGCGGCTCAACGGGGCTTGTATTTGTGATGACGATTCCTTTTTTTGCGGCATCTTCTGATACAAAGAATTCGTCCGCGCTTTGCTGACCGAAACGAAGCATACCGGGCGCTTCGCAATGGAAAGCGCCGAACTTGCCGTGACCCTGAATAAAAATCACACTGTGCGAGGCAGGCTCTTTTATTGTCACGCTCTTTCCCGGATTTACGGAAAGTTCTTTTGCGCTGAAGTAGCCTTCGTTTGCGTAAGAGATCCATTTTTCTTCGCAGTCAGCGTTTTTAACAATCGTGATGGGAGGTCTGCCAAATCGTTTTTTGTAATGCGGATCGATATTTTTCTCCCAGTCAAGCAGACTGAAAATATAATCGATGTCGTCTTTTTTATCCGCCGGACATTCACCGTTCATAAATTCGCGCGGATAGGTAACGCCGGAAACAACATTTTCATGAACTGAGTTAACATCGCCGTTCCAGTTAAGTTCGTATGTCATTACAGAGCCGGGCGCGTGAATAACGCCGGCGGGAGAATACCAGCCTGAACCAAGTTCGATGCGCCATGCGCGTGAAAGTTCAGTTATGCGCGTATCGCCTTTGTTGTAATCGCGGAGACGCTGCTTTACTTCTTCAGGTTTGGTGTCAGGATCATAACCGAAATAAGTCGCGTTCATTTCACCTGTGTGACTCGCGAACTGATGCGGGAAATAATAACACTCAGGCTTTCCGAGTTTGCCGACTCTCGCGGCAGCTTCCATATCGAGATGCAAGTGATGAAAGAGAGGCGTTTTTAAATCGTAGAACTTTGAAAAGACAGGGAAGCCTTTGTACTTATCCATTAGTTCCTTCCCGATAATTTCCGCGCCTAACATTTCGATAGCTTCTTTTAAACTGAACTTTTCATCACTGCCGTAATCAACCGCGCAAAAACTCAAACCCTCGGTCGGTCCCGCAAGCGGTCCGTTCTGCGCGATGTTTGTGGAAGCCATCCATCGCTCTTTGATGGAACCGCGTTCAAGACCGTACGCGAAGTAATCATCAGGATGGAGCCGCAGCCGTCTCCCCTCAACTCCGAAGGGACGCGGAATAAAATTCGGGTTCAGGCGGAAAACGCCCTCTCCCTTTTTTTTAGTATTTTCTATTAATTCTTTGTTAGCCATAAACTCCTCCTGATTATCTGTATGAGATTATTTTTAAGCACAAACACCGAATTGTCAATTGTATTATTTAGACATATCAGGAAAAACTGATCTCAATCCCTTATATCCCGCGTCACCATATCCGAAAAATCGGAATCGGCGTAACATCTGGTTCCGCCGAGCGCTTTTACTTTTACAGTGACTGATGACGCCATTATTTTGCTTTCATTTCTGCCGGATTGGCTGTTGCCCTGTATGTTCCATTCCGGCATCAGGGTTATTTCTATTTTGTTTTTACCGTGAATTTGAACTACGCCATTAGCGGTAGCTAAGTTATTGCCGCCGGCTAAAACATTGCCGCCATTGGGAGCAGCGGCGGTATTTGTTTTAGTATTGATTGTTCTGTTGCCTGAACCGCAGTTTTCGCTGGTTGTGATTATTTCGTAACCTTGCGCGTTTGGCACCGCGTCCCATGTAACGATCATTTGTCTTACGTTAATATCTATCTTTATGTTTTTTGGCACGTTTAGTTTTTTTTCATCGCCGGTGTTAACTAAAGTTTTACAAGTTATACTAAAGAGTCCGATTATCAGCGTCATGCCGATAAGTCCTGTTAATTTAAATAAATTTTTCATATATCACCTCTTAAAATTGTTTGTTTTATTTATTCTGAATACAGTTCTTTCTAATCACAGCAGCTTCCTCCGCCGCCCGTTGCGCCTCCTCCTCCGCCTCCGGCGGCGCTCCCTCCTGAGCCGCTTGAACTTCCGCGGATGCCGCCCGGTGAAGAAGGCAGAGAACAGCTTGCTGAAGATGAACCTGCAGGTTTTTTATCAGCTCCAAGCGCGTCTTCCCTTCCTTCATGCACGATTACGGCAGGACCTGAAACGCCGGAAAATGACGCTTTTCCTTTTTCTACTTTCATATTGATGGTATTAAATTCAAAATTTGTTCCGCAGACAATTGAATCTGTGCCCGGGCTTTGTACTGTGAATATTGCCGGTGTTCCCGCGGATTCATCCGCGGCAATTTTTATTCTGCCCGTTTGCAGATTGATAATTAAATTTTCAGAAAAAGATAATTGAGATAACGGCTGCAAGGTAATGATTGAATTTCCTACGGCAATAACAGCGGCGCTTCTAAAGCCTGTTGATATAATTGTATTTAAAGCGATTCCATCACCTGCGTTTGCTCTGACAAAGGATGAAGAACCGGCAGGTTTTAATTCCACTATACCGTATAATTCAAGTATTTCACCGTATCGCGCGCCTGAGTTTTGTGAATAAACTCCGCACACGACTAAAACAATTATCACAATAACTAAAAAATATTTTTTCATATACACCTCAATAAAAAAATCAAATTAAAAAGCGGCGAAAAACATTGTTATTTCCGCTAACCACAGCGGCTTTGTATTTGGCGCCGCGTTACCTAAAACAGGCAGAAAAACCCCGCCTCCCAGATTTATTTGAGAATCCGAAGATGTGTTCCAGACAAACCTTGTGTAAAACTCTGTTCCTAAAGAGCGTCCATTTTTGTGGTCTTCCATCAATATCTTGTTTTCATCGGTTTTTAAAGGGTAGGCGGTATATGATTCAAGATCATGACGCAAGAAATGCGAGACACCGAAACTCATTCCAATTTTGGGAGTAAAAAGCACTGTATAATTCAGGTTTATTAATGAAGAACCGGGCATTCTTATTTTAAATATATCTCCGTAAAACCTGTTTGATAAAGGAACAAAAGCTTTTAAATTATTTCTGCTGCCTGTCGCGAAACGTCCGCTCAGAGAAAGACTGCTGCTGAACTTTGTCGGAAGTTTATAAAAAATATTTATTATTCCCGCAAGAGCGATTCCGTTTTCTGCATCAACATCGGACGCAATTTTTTGAGAAGTTTCAAGAATTCCGCCCAATTCAAAATCAAAACTTTTAAACGGAACAATAGCCTTAATCGAAATATACTGACTGTGAAATTTCTCTGTTTCAATATCTTTTGGTAAATCAAGCTGCGCTGTTACAGCAGCGCTCAATTGAAACAATTCCGCGATAGACGGGTGATGCCAATCCAAAGACATTAATAAACGCCGTGAAGCAAAGTAAGTATCAATAAAATCTTCGTAGTCTAAAGTTTTGTTAAAGGCGGTTAAATCATTATCGTTCATAACAATGTATGATGTCTTTTTATAAAGAAAACCGGTATACCACGCGCCTATACTGAAAGTTCCGGCAATTGATGAATGAGAATACTGAAAACCGTCAAAAAGTCCCGAAGCGATAATACCTAAGGGGTCACTGTAATTTATGCGCCCGAATCTTAAAACCATATCGCTGTTCAGCCATGTAAATTCCGCGCGCTGGAGTTCAGGCACATTTGAAAGCGCTGTTGTATATTCCGTACGCAGACGTTCAGGAACATATGCGGATATCCCTTTCCATCCAAACGTATATCCGGCTGACAAATAGATGTCCCACGAATCATTAAAAAAATACTCAATACCCACCAGAAGATTCGATTGATACTCATAGCTTGTTTTATCTTCTCCCTGTTTTTCAAACGCAAAAAAATTATTTGTTAAAAGAAAAAAATCAACCGCGCCGGCAGAAAAAGGAAACAAAAACAATATAAGCAGAACAAATAACGATAAAATTAAATTTTTTTTCATATCAATTTCCTGCTTCACTTTGAGAAAGCATTCCCTCGGTGATATAAAGGAGCTGTCTGCCGCTTACCTTCGACGACGGATTAGTTCTTCCCCGTATAATGTTTTTTAATTTTAATTCACGGTAAGTAAAATGCGCAGTTAAATAAGTAATGCCTATTATTTTAAAAATGGAATACATTGTGCCGCCCTTCATTTCAAATGAACGCACAGCCAGCAGAGAAACAATATCAAGACGCGCGACAGTATCCGCTTCCGCTCTTTTCGGCAGCCATTTTTGTTCTTTCGCGTAACGGAACGCTTCCTGTGAATCAAAAGTTGCCAGCGCGTCGGACGCTTCAAGCAGAAAACGCGCCGCTTGCGCGTATGTAACCGCTTCCGCCGCCAGCAGCGTTTCAATCTCCTGCGCTGTTGACTGCGCCTCTAAGGACATGGCGCATAACAGGACAAAAAAAACAGCGAAAATATATTTTAGTTTCATAGGCAATATCCTTATGGGAACCTCTAAAAACTAAAAGTTTTTCTCGGTTCCCTGTTGAAACACATATTTTTTTGAGGCTTTTGCCTCAAAAAACCGTTATTTATTATTCTCATTACAAAGCTGAAGTATCTTTTATTACTTCTTCCGAATAATCAGAACTGGCATATTCAAGACCTTTCACCGTTCCTCCAATCGCTTTAACCTTTACTCTAAGTGACGATGCCATTATTGAGTTATCTTTAAAGCCGGATGTATTATCTCCCGGCGTATTATACTCAGGCATCAATGTAACCGCGATTTTATTTTCTCCAATAATTTCGACCACGCCGTTATTTGCTTTATCGACAACAGCGCCTGAATTATTTTGAGTGCCATGCAAAACGCTGTTATCGCCCACTGTAGACGTACCTGTTCTTTGCGTATCCGCGCTTTCGAATGTTAATCCAAACGCCGTATTTTCTTCGGTATTAATTAATCGATTACCGGAACCGCATCCCACACTTACTGAGTATATCTCATAACCGGACGCATTGGATACCGCGTCCCAGGTAACAACCATTCGTTCTCTGTTTCCATTACTTTCAATTTCGATTTTAATATTTTTGGGCGCTAAAAGCTTACCGTCTTTTTCGGTGTCATCCAGATCGCCGCAGCTTACTGTAAAAATTCCGATTGTCAGTATCATAACGGTAATCCCGATCAATTTTAATAAATTTTTCATACATTCCTCCTGAATGTTTAGAGTTTAAATATATTTTGCTAAACCAATTAAGTTTACAAAGGGACAGAGCTGTCCCTTTGCCGGCAAAATTTTACGCTATCGGAGGTTTGAAAATAAAATATACAATATCAACCGGCGAAAATCGCTCTTCTTGATTAACGCCGGATAATTTTTTTAAAATACTGTTATTAAAAACAGATGTCCGCAAATCGTATGCTATATTTCTTAAGTTTTGATTTTTAGATGATGTAAAATGCGTTTCGTGAGAATCTTTATCATTTTTGCAACAGCCTTTTACAACCGTAACAGCTTTCTGCGATGAACAACAATCCGAATAAGAGACTGAAACAGCTTCCGTTTCCACGGCGGCGCAGCTGCATGTGCAATTATCTTTGCAATCGTTGATCGGAGAAATTACAAGAAACGATAAATGAAGCGTCATCGCGGTTAGAGCGGAGAGCGCGATGATTTTATGAATAACGCTTCTTCTTTTTTTCATTTTTTCCTTACGATTTAGTCGCAGCAGCTCCCTTTTTCGCCGAGAGATTTCATTTCACCGAACATAATTTTTGCCCGCTGTAAATAATTTCTTGTAATTGTAAGAGTCGATGAAGTCAGAATTCTGTTTTCCGGCAGAATTGGTTCGGGATGGCATGCTGTAGATGAAATTTGAATTTTGTCCATAGTATACACTCTTTCGCTTCCGCAAAGAGAGACAAGCCGGAGACCTGTTATCTGCGCGAAATATCCGGCTGCTTTGGGATCATTATTTCTTTGATAACAAAAATGACAGGCGTTGAACACGGTGCGTATCGAGCCGTCCGGCGCTTTTACTGCAATTATTTCCATTTGCATTCCGTCAATTTCGACAGGGTAGAAGCTAACATATTCATTTATATCCGCGATTTGGATAACTAAATCCTGATTAACGATTTTCGGTTTTCTCTGATTGAGCGCGATTCTTTCCTGCTCCGCGCCGCCGCCGGCAAAAGCGGATACGCCGCGCGTTAAAAGTAATATTACTGTTAAAACCACTGCCGGTATTTTTTTATTTATCTTCATTTTTTTCCGGTTAATTAAGCCTGCCGTTTTGAAATTTTTTTCAACAGAAAAATATTTAATACAGCTATAAAAAGTATAAAACTTCCTATTATTATTGTAAAGGGACGAAATCTTTCTATACAAGGCATTATTGTTGAGCAAAAACCTTCCGTTATCTTTATCGGAATCAAAAGATATAAACAGCTAAACATTATTACCGCGCAATTCAAACCTTTAACAAAATCTCTTGATTTGCCAAAGAATAACATAAGTACGCCTGAAATACCGATTGCTCCCGTAATGCCCAGCAGGGATTTCATTGTCCAATAGCAGCGCATAGGTCTGTCGTTCATTCTCATCATATCAGTACACGGATAAAATGAATTAAGAGAACCGACGATAATAATTGTTCCCAGCGCGATAAATAACATTCCTGTAATACTTTGTTTTCTAATCGATTTATTCTGACTGATAAATAACAATATAATACCAAGAGCAACTGCCGTTCCTGAAATCAAAGAGATGATTCTTGCCGTCCCTAAATACATAATTGATTCATTAAGCCGCCAATCCCCTTTAATTCCTCCGTCTTCGTTATACGTATAAAATTGAAAAAACACCGCTATCACGAAAAGAGCAAGTACGCCGAGCGCAAGAAGCGCATATGAAATAATAGTTAATTTTTTCATTGATGAACACCTCAGATATATAAATTATAACAAGAAATCTTTTACTTTACAATGTTATTCATCCTGACATTTGTAAACATATCAGACATTTCCCAAACTAAAATCGCCTTGTATTTTATATTGATTTCCGTCGCGCACAACATCAAGTTTACGATCGGGAAAGTAGACAGGCAATAGTTCTTTTACTTTATCTTTTGCAGCTTCGTAAATTTCATCGCGCACTTCTTTATCAACTTTTTCAAGAGTAACTATTGATACATCAATTATATAACCGCGTCCCAGCTCCGACATGAATCCCGGTGTAAAGTTGGCGCCGATGTTGAATAATCCATCCGCTTCCGGATTAGATGTTTCACCCCGCGCCGGACGCATCGGATGAAGCGGATATCTGTCTCCGTAAAGATCTTCGATATGATTATCAACCTCATCAAAAAGATCTTTCAGACGATCGAGAAAAGCGGTTAATTTTGGATGCCACATCATAAGGTTAGTATATATTGGCGATTCAAGATGCGCAAGAAAATCAAAGTGGTGTCAAAAAAGGTGTCATCAAGAAAAATATCAGTCACCAAAGGGGTGTCAGTCATCAAACCTCTGTGCTTTAAATAAAATCTCTCTAAGCCATTTACCTTCACTCTGCGATAAACCCGCCCGCGCTATAAAGTCCTGTAAAAAACGCGCCGGATCTTCGCGCTTTGGGTAGGGAAGCGAATCGATAAACGCCGTGATTTCCGCCTGATTCATGGCAGTCCATTGTCCTTTAACAGGGCGCCGCTCCTCTAAAGCGAGGAACAATTCGTAAGCGTAAATCTGCACTGCATGGGAAAGGTTGAGTGAGGGACAGAGCTCCGAAACCGGGATGTGAGACGCGATATTGCAAAGATCGAGTTCTGCGTCTTCAAGACCTGTGCGCTCATTGCCGAAAACGATAGCCGCGTAGCCGCCCTCCTGCCCCTTTTCTATGTTCGGACGTTCCGCAAGCCATGAGGCGAGGTCGCGCGGTGTCATGGAAACGCTTTTGCGGCGCTGACCTCGGCGGCGGGTTGTACCTGCGATTATGGAACAATCGGCAGTCGCTTCCGCAAGGGTATTAAAAATACGCGCGTTTTCCCAGATATCCCGTGCGTTTACCGCTCTTGAATAGATTTGTTCTAAGACAAGCGGTTCAGGAGCAGCCAGTCTTAGATTGGATAAACCCATATTTTTCATCGCTCTGCAAACCGCTCCTGCATTGCCGGCTTCTGATACCCGACTCAGCACAATTACGATTTCATTTAGCTGCATTACGCATTATACCACACGGTTACAGTCACAGTGACAGTCACCAAAGTACCATTCCGCTTTTAATGTTGACAAACAACATATCGTTTATTATACTTATACTGGAATATCCTCTTTGCGGCTTGCATGTGGGGAAATTTCGGGTATCATTGGTAAGATTATCAATGATGAATAAGGAAGTGAAATGAATAATGATATTGTTCCCGGTTTCGATGATGAAAAAGATGACAGCCTCAAGATAAAGCTCGATAAAGTTCCTGAAGCTCCGAGGTGTCTTTTGCTGGCTTTAACAGGATATATTGACACATACAATTCAAACTTTTTTCAGAAACGTGTGCAAAAAGCGATTGATTCCGGATTTGTAAGATTAATATTTCAATGCGGTAGTTTAAATTATGTCTCATCCACAGGTATTGGTTCTTTTACCACTTTTTTGAAGGCGGTAAAACCTCAGGGCGGAGATCTTGTTCTTTTGGATATACAGCCAAAAGTTTATGAAGTTTTTCAGCTGCTCGGCTTTTCTCAATTTTTCAACATCAAAGAAAGCCTGAACGATTCGATTCAATTTTTTAACTCTGATCAGCCTAAAGAAAAACCGTCGGTTTTCCCGAAGGTGGTATCGTGTCCGATTTGTTATAAAAAATTAAAAGCGACAAAACCCGGTCGTTTCCGATGTTCGGAATGTAAAAGTATTCTCGCAATTGATGAAGCCGGTCAGGTTTTATTAGGCTAAAAAGGAAAGTAAATGGCAGATAGTAAAATTGAGCAATATTTAATTGAGATGAAACTTACATATCGGCAGGTTGATGAGAACCTATGGCTGCTGGAAGACGAAGATCAATACATTGAAGGCGTTATTGTTATGAAAGCTGATCCGCTTGTCATTATAAGAGCGGAAATAATGAATGTTCCGAAAAAAAATATTTTGGAATTGTACACAAAACTTCTTGAATTAAACGCGTCCGATATTATTCACGGCGCTTACGCGCTCGAAAATAGCAGTAAAAAAATCATTTTAATTGATACTCTTCAATATGATTCTATGACCTTCGGTGATTTTAGAGCGTCATTGGAATCGTTCAGTCTTGCGCTGGCTGAGCATTATCCAATTCTCTCAAAATTCAGAGAAACACTTTCTTCCTCAGAAGCAGGAGCTTAACATGGGTATTTTTTCAAGACTTAAAACACTTATCAGTTCGAATGTGAACGCGGCTATCAGTAAAGCGGAAAAGCCGGAGAAAATGTTGAATCAGCTCATCATCGAAATGAATGAGCAGCTGATAGAATCCAAAAAAGCCGTCGCAATGGCAATCGCGGACGAAAAAAAGCTTGAACGCGAAAAAGATAATCAGTATACCCAGTCAAAAGAGTGGGAACGCAAAGCGATGCTTGCCGTAACAAGCGGTAAAGACGATCTTGCTAAAGAAGCTCTTCTGCGAAAGCAGGAATACGATAACGCCGCCGCTGAATATCAAAAACAGTGGGAAGCGCAGAAAAATTCCGTTGATCAGTTAAAAGAGAGTCTCAGGGAACTTCAAAATAAAATTGAAGAAGCGCAGCGAAAGAAAAATCTTCTTGTCGCTAGAGCGAAACGCGCGGAAGCTCAGCAAAAAATTCAGGATACGATTTCGTCCGTGTCCGGAAACCGCAGCGCGTTCGACGCTTTCGACCGCATGGCTGCGAAAGTTGACGAAATGGAAGCGATGGCTGACGCGACGAAGGAACTGCAGGATCTCAGTAACGACACGAATTTGGAAAGAAAATTCAAGGAACTTGAAAGATCGGATTCGTCGGCTGATATGATGCTTTTGGAACTTAAAGAAAAAATGAAAGCTCTGCCGGAAAAATAAAACATTTTTTTCTACGGCATCCGTCAAGTATCCGATACCTGCAAGGTATCTATATAAATTTTACATAACGTTTTTTAAGGGTACAGGAGAAATTATGTTAGTTACTTTTTTCGGTGTAAGAGGGAGTTATCCTGTACCGAATAAAGACATGATGAAGATTGGCGGACGCACATCTTCCGTTATGTTTACAAAAGACGCGGACGGAAAAAAAATCTATTTATTTATTGACTCCGGTTTGGGCGTAATTGAAGCCGGTAAAGCCATTCTTCCTTCGTTCTTTGACGGAACAGGTTCGAAAGAATTTACAATGCTGTTTACTCATCTTCATCCGGATCACACGGAAGGGTTTACATTTTTCGCGCCTAATTTTATTCCGGGAACAAAAATTCATTTGTGGGGACCTGCCACGTTGAAAAAAAATGTCGGCATTGTGTTACGTGATAAAATGGCGCCGCCAACGTATCCGATAGAATACAAAGATTTAAAAAGCGAAAGATCTCACGCTATTGTGGAAGATGGTCAAACATTTTATATTACGTCCGGCGGCAAACCGGTAAATGAAACCGGAAAAAATAAAATCGTATTTGAAGTAAAGGTAATGAAAGCTTACGCGCCGTCTCACCCGCAGCAGGGGTCGAATTATTATCGTATTACCGATTATGAATCAAAAAAATCCGTCGCGTGTATTTGGGATATTGAATCACACAGAGGAGGCGATCAGCGGGTTATCGCTTTTTCAAAAGGCGCGGATGTAATGATTCATGATACCCAGTATACGGACGAAGAATACGATTCCGATAAAATGGTGGTTCAGGGTTTCGGTCATTCGACTTTTTCAATGGCTGCGGAAAACGCCGTAAAAGCAAAGGTAAAAATGCTGGTTGGTTTTCATTATAATCCCGTTCATACTGATAAAAGGCTTCAGGAAATTTCCGATGATTTGAATAAAAAAATTCCCGATATCAATTTCTGGCTTTCGAAAGAGGGCGCATCGATAGACATGGGAGAAAAAATAATCATCAAAGAATGATGTATTGGGTGTTTTTTACTGTTTTTTAAATATACTCCTGTGGATAACTTGTGAATACCCCTTGTACAATTCCAAAAGTGTATCAATTTTTATACATTTTTCTTTTAATATAATGAGTTATTATTGATTTTCACATAACAAATGACGCTAATTCCTTACAGGATATAGAGTTACGATCTTTAGATATTAGAATTATTTCAGGCGTTTCAATACTCATTTTTCGCCGTTTTTTTCGTTCCCTGTGGATAACCAGTGGAAACAAAGCGGTGGCAGCCACCTTTTGGGGAGTTTTTTACGATTTCATTTGATGAGGCGGTGAAAAAAATACCAAAAAGGTGGCAGCCACTATTTTATAATTTTTTTAATACCTATCGAAATGAAATATCCGCCAAAAATAACAATGAACCTGTCTACAAGATTTACTGGAATTCTGGAGAGGATATTCATTACCGGAATGGGGATGCGGCTTTTCAGCAAACCTGCTTTGTAGACATCTTCCGCGCTGATATGATCTTTGGAGTGCGGTAACACCGTAAAATAAATGTAATCGACTAATCCGCCGAGAACGCTTACCGTTAAACTCGCCGCGATATATAAAAGCATAAGACGCGCGAGAATGTTAATATTTTCAGCGAACATTCTGTCGTTAATTGGGGGTTTTAATTTTAGTTCGGCAGAAGGTTTTAACAGCCAGATAAGAAACACTTCCGCTACGCTGCAAACTAAAAAAGGCGAGGGTTCGCACGTCTCGACATAACCAAGTACCCATGTCAGGAAAGCGGTAACAAGCCCGGGAATTAATCCGGCTGCGAATGTAACGGCGGCTGTAAAAATAGTATCTATAAACAAAGGGATTTTTAAATCAAATACTGCAAAAAGACTTAAGAAGCGGTTTAGCGCCGCCGCGATAACGCAGAGCAGAGTTATTTTCAATATATATTTAATATTCACGCGTATCATGAGAAAAATCTATCATAAAAAAATATTTATGCCTATAATAAAGTATGGAAGCTCAGCATTTCGCGGCAGGCGCGTATTTTTTTCTTTTATTGGTGTTAGTCCTTTTTATCGCTCTTTCCGCTGTATTAATTTATTTACTGAACAAAGAACTGAAGCGTTCATTGCGGAGAGAAGAAGAAGGTTCTGTTTATTCGCGCGCTGTTCTTCTTACACATGAGGATGAGAGGGCGCGTATCAGCCGCGAGCTGCATGACACAATCGCGCAGGATCTGCGTTATCTGTCATTGGAAATGAACAAGATCGGAAAAACAAAAGATGACGCCGAGAGAGAAAAACTCTGCGCTGACGCAGCTTCTCTTCAATCTGATTTGATCCGAAAGGTGCGCGATATTTGCGATTACCTTGTTCCGCCGGATTTCCGTTTTCAGGGTCTGCCTGACGCCCTCCGCAGTCTCTGCCTCGATTTCGGCAAACGTACAGGAATTGACTGCCGCATTGATATTACAGGCGAAATATCCCAAACACTTTTGAACGAAGAAAAGCAGCTGCAAATTTTCCGCATTGTACAGGAAGCGCTGAATAATGTTGAAAAACACGCCAGCGCTACAGAAGCGATTGTAATATTACGCTGCGATCCTCACAGCGGTATTTCTGTCGGCATTTCGGATGACGGCAGAGGTTTTAATGTAATTTCAGATAACACAGTATACGCGCAGCAAAAGCAGCGCACTTACAGCGAAACTCGAAGACCTCGAACCGCAGGTTCGAAAGCTTCCGGTACAGACGCGCGTTCGTTTATACCGATGGGTATCCGCGGAATGAATGAAAGAGCCGCTTTTCTCGGCGGCGCTCTTGAAATAAAAAGCGAGGCGGGAGAAGGAACTCTTGTCCGTCTTCAAATACCTGTTAAGGAGAATGTAAATGAAAGTAATGTTAGTTGACGATCATCCCATGGTTAATTCCGGTATTGCGTCAATTCTTGAAGAAACAGGGCGTTTTTCTGTCATTGGACAGGTAAATACACTTTCCGACGCTAAAAAATTTATCGAAAAAAACGCGGTACAGGAAACCGATCAGCCGGAATCAAATTTTCCTTCATTGATAATTCTTGATATTTTGTTAGGTGAAGAAAACGGACTTGATTTTCTGTCTTTCCTGAAAAATTTCTGCCGCTCCAACAAGTTACCTAAACCGTATGTACTTGTCTGCTCTGTTCTCGAAGAACCTTTCCGCATACAGACCGCTCTTAAAATGGGAGCGTCAGGTTACATACCCAAAACCGGCAGCAATCAGGAAGTTATTGAAGCTATTGACGCTGTACTGCGCGGAGAAACATATATCTCCGGCGAACATTCCGTAAAAGTAATGAAAACCTACGGATTATTTGAAAAATTTACCAAACGCGAACTGGAAATTATCGACATGATTAAAAATAATAAATCCAACAAACAAATCGCCGACGATCTTGGTTTAAACATCCGCACTGTAGAAAATCATGTTAGTAATATTTATTTTAAAACCGGCACAGTGAACAGGCATGAGGTAGTGAAACTGTAGGGGTGGGAGGGGGGAGAGAACTCTTCCATGGGGATATTCCTCCGAGGACAAACAAAGACGACAGATACCGTTTTCGCTGTTTTTTCTCATTGCTAACCGCTCATTCCGGGAACCACCACTTGATAAAACCTGTCTTTTTAACTACACTTTAAGGATAAAACGGACATTGAGGTATGGTGTGGTAAGACGAGGAATTCTGCTTATTTTTATATTGATTTTTCACTTTTCGCTGCTAAACGGGCAGGAAATAATAACCGCGGAAGGCTATCTTCGGATGGTTTCGGAGCATTACGCAAGCATCCGTGATTTTGAAGGGAATGTTACGATTCGATCCGGAAATATGGAAATGATTGGAACTGTAAGTTATTTAACGCCATCCTTTTTAAGAATCGAGTGCACGCGTCCCGCGGGACAGGTAATTGTGTTTAACAGCGAAGCGCTCACTGTTTATATTCCCGAAATGAGAGCTGTATTACAGCAATCAATTAATCAAAGCAGGCGGGGAGGCGCGTCTCACGGGCTTTCTCTGTTACAGCGCGGTTTTGTCGCGTCTTTTCTAACGGGACCGAATCCGGAAGCGTTAGATGCAAATTCTTCCGAAAGAGTCGTAAAGCTGCGCCTGACAAGACGATCTGTAGCGGAAGGTTTTAGAGAAATTATTTTGAGTATTAATACTGATTCCAGATTGATAAGGCGGCTCGAAGGACGAACGATTGCCGAAGGCGAAGTGCGAATGGATTTTACCAATATCAGAACTAATCAGGGAATTCCCGAACAGCGGTTTATTTATGACGCTCCGCCCTCTGCGAATATGTATCAAAATTTTTTATTCAGAGATACTGAATAAAGGCGCGGGTAAAAATGATGGAGTCTCTGGGAGAGAAATTAAAAGAAACACGTAACGAAAAAGGGCTTACGTTAGATCAAATAAGCCGCGAGACAAATATTTCTGTGCGTTTTCTTGAAGCTCTCGAGTCCGAAAATTTCGATGTCTTTCCCGGTGAGCCGTATGTACTCGGCTTTTTGCGAAATTACAGTTCTTATCTTGATCTTGATGTTCAAAAAATTATTTCTCTTTACAGGGCGCTTCGTATTCAGGAACAGCCTGTTCCTGTCGAACAGCTTTTAAAACCTCCGCCGAAAATTCCGGGTTTTTTAATTCCTTTTTTAATAATATTGATCGTTGCCGGTTTAGCCGGATGGGGCATTTACACTTTTATAATGTACAGGATAAACAATCCCACTGAAGTCAAGCCTGTTATACGTGTTCCTGTTGAACATTTGATGGAAGGCACTTCTATGGAAAAGCGTTTATATAAAAACGATTCTGTTTTAGTTAAGATTGATCAAGAAACATATAAACTGGAACTTTTCAATCTGAGCGAAACAGTGACAATTCGCACTCCTAGCGGTCAGGAGATTCTCGATCTGAGTCAGGAAGCGACAATCGATCTTAGTAATGACGGAATTCCTGAATTGCGCATAACAGTCGCGGATTTCGCGAAAAACAATCCTGATATGGGAGCATTACTCCACTTTTATCTGATAACCGGCTCTGTCGCATCCTTATCTTCAACAACGGCGGAATCATCGCCGGAAACTCAGTATACGCCGCCTACCGCTTCAAGCGTGACAATTATTCCTTCTTCACCTAACGCGTATCCGTTTACACTGCAAATTAATTTTCAGGGATACTGTATGTTCCGGTGGGAAATTCTCAATGAACGCGATCGCAGAGGCACTAATCAGCGTTATTTCCAGCGCAATGAATCTCTCGATATTCAGGCGCAGAACGGAATTCGCATTTGGGCATCTAACGCTACATCGGCGAAATATCAGCTCATAGGCGGCGGGCGGATATTCCCTGTTGAAATCGGCTCAACCGGAGAAGTTGTAGTTGCCGACATTCGCTGGGTTCGTGACGAAGACGGACGCTATCGCGTTATTCTGGTTCGGCTGGAGTTGTAATTTTTCTTTTTCCTGTTTAATGAAATTATTTTATATAGATGAGGTTGTCCTAAAACTCGGTCAGTTTTATCACAACCTCAGATAATAATGGAACAGGTATCGTATGAAACGTTATTTCCTTGATCCGTTCGGCTGCGCGAAAAATCAAGTCGACGCGGAAAATATGATGGCTCACCTGAATAACGCAGGCTGGAAAAGCGTGTCTGACGCGGAAACGGCAGATTTAATAATCGTCAATTCCTGCGGTTTTATTGACAGCGCAAAACAGGAATCGATCAACGCGGTTTTAGAGTGGCGAAAACATTATCCAAACAAAAAAATTTATATAACGGGATGCCTTTCCCAGCGTTACGCTAAAGAACTCCCTGATATATTAAAAGAAGCCGACGGTTTTATAGGTATAGAAAATCCCTCGCAAGTAGTACAAGCTATTGAAAATATTTTCAGCGCTTCCTCGGACGCGGCTAAACAGAAGGTTCACGCCAGCCTGACAGAAATTTCACCTCAATCCGACAAAAAGTTCGCGTCAAATCTCATCACAACCGGCGAGCGTCCTTTGTTGTCGCTGCCGGGATCGGCTTACATAAAAATCAGCGAAGGGTGCGGCAACTTCTGCTCTTACTGCGCAATTCCGCTAATTCGCGGCAATCTTATCAGCAGATCGATATCCGAAATAATAGAAGAATGTAAAGCGCTTCTAAGACGCGGAATAGTTGAATTGATCATCATCGGACAGGACATTGGAATGTATGGGACAGATTCCGGAGAAGAACTCCCGAAGAGACGCGGAAACACAGAAGAGAAAATTAAGAGAGAATCAAAACTTCCGGAATTGTTAAATGAAATTTCTAAACTAGAAGGAAATTTTTGGGTGCGTTTGCTGTATATTCATCCGGATCATTTTCCGCTGCGAATACTTGATTTAATAGAACGCGATAAACGCTTTCTTCCGTATTTTGATATTCCCTTTCAACACGTGTCTGCTAAAATACTTACAGCTATGAACCGCAACAAACATTATTTTACTTTCCGCGGCGAAAATCATGAATTAAATATACCTCCGCAGGAAATACCTGTAAACAGATATTTTACGTTACTCGAAATAATACGCAGACGCCTCCCGGACGCGGTTATACGTTCCACTTTTCTGATTGGATTTCCCGGAGAATCAGAAGAAGATTTCGCTGAATTAATTGATTTTCAGAAAAAAGCAAATCTTGACTGGCTTGGATGTTTTGTCTATTCGCGCGAAGAAGATACGGCGTCTTACTCAATGAAAGGACGCGTACCGAAAAAAATTGCCGTTATGCGCAAATTATCAATTGAAGAAAAGCAGCTTACAATAACAGAAAAAAACATGGATCGATTTGTTAATCAAATATACGATGTTTTAATCGAAGAAGAGTTTACCGCCGAAGAAACAGACGATTACAAAGAAAAAATATGGTTAGGTCGTTTATACTGCCAGTCCCCGGAGGTTGACGGAGCGGCGGTAGTTGTCTGTCAATCCGCCGACTTACAGGAAAACGCCGTAAAACAAAATATAAAAGCCGGAGCGTTTGTCAGATGTAAAGTAACAGCGCGTCTCGGTTTTGATCTGGAAGTACAGCCGGTAAATCAGTAATATTTATTTTAAGATAAAATCAAATATTTTTTTTAGTTTTTAGAGGTTCTCTTAATTATATTTCTACAACACCGTCATAAATCTTAACGCAATCGCCTGTCATATAAATAATTTCATCATTGTAATTGATAATAAGAATCCCTCCGGGAAGCTGCGCTTTAATATCGCTGCCTTTATCACAATAACCGTTAAGAACAGCGGCAACTACAGCGGCGCAGGCTCCCGTTCCGCATGCTTGAGTTTCACCGCTGCCGCGCTCCCAAACTCTTATCTTCAAATGGTTTTTATCCATGATTTCAACAAACTCAACATTAACTCTGTCAGGGAAAAGAGCGTCATTTTCGAATAACGGACCGATTTTACTCAAATCGATCTTCTCTATTCCTTCGCAAAAAACCACAGCATGAGGATTTCCCATAGAAACGCAGGTAATTTCGTATTCGTACACCGCTTTAGCCGCGCCGCCGCCGATTGTCACTTTTCTGGAAATTACGCTTTCTCCGTCAAGATTGACGGGAATTTTTTCAGGACGCAATTCCGCGTGTCCCATATTTACTTTTACAGACGAAACGCTTCCGTTTCTTGTAGAAATAAATAATTCTCTAATTCCGCTGCGTGTTTCAATTTTCATATTTTGTTTTTTTACTATACCGCTATCATACAAATATTTAGCGACACAGCGGATTGAATTTCCCGCCATCGCGCCTTCACTGCCGTCAAGATTAAAAATTCTCATTCTCGCGTCCGCGGCTTCGGAGCGCAATATTATTACAACGCCTTCGCCGCCTATTCCCGTATGTCTGTCGGATAACAAAACAGAAAGCGATTCGGGCGAATTGATTTCCAAATCAAAACCTGTCTGATTGTCGGAAACGGCAAGGCAATTAATATAAATATAATCATTTCCTGTACCGTGCATTTTAGTAAAAGGCAGTTTCACGCGATTACTTCTTAAATTATTAATGTCAACTAACTCAGTATTTATCTCGCTGTAATCGGAAAGCAGCGAATCCGCAAGCGCATGAGCAGTATCAATTGATGTAAGACATGGAACGCCGAGAGAGCACGCCTTTCTGCGAAGTTTAACGTCATCAAACGCGGGGTCTCTTCCTTTTTCCGACGTAGAAATAATGTAACTGATTTTTCCGCTTGCCAAAAGCGTTTCGGTATTTACATCCGGATTGTCGCAAATTTTGTCGATTGGCTCAACTTTAAAACCTTTTTTAACAAGAAACCTTGCCGTTCCGCGCGTTCCGTGAAGAGTAAAACCTAATTTGTTAAGTTTTTCCGCAACTCCGGCTATTTCGCCTTTGTCGCCGTCGCGGATTGTTAAAAGCACGCCGCCCGTTTTTTTCATTTTATAACCTGCGGCGACGAGTCCTTTGTATAACGCTTCTTCAAGATTTTTTCCAAGTCCCAAAACTTCGCCTGTTGATTTCATTTCCGGTCCCAAATGCGTATCAAGACCTGAAAGTTTTTCAAAAGAAAAAACAGGAACTTTAACCGCGACATACGGCGGAATCTTCGCGATACCGCTTTTGCAGTTAAGCGAAGACAACTTTTCACCCACGCTGACTTTAGTCGCAAGCTCGCACATTGGAACACCTGTCACCTTGCTGATATACGGAACTGTCCGCGACGCGCGGGGATTTACTTCGATAACGTAAATTTCGTTTTCGTATAACACATATTGAATATTGACAAGCCCCTTTACATCCAGCGCCACGCAAAGTTTTTTTGTTACATCAAAAATCTTTTCTGCTAAAGCATCGTCGATATTCAGAGCGGGATACACGGCAATACTATCGCCTGAATGAACGCCTGTGCGCTCAATGTGCTCCATGATGCCCGGAATTAAAACATCTCCTCCGCCTTCGGACGAAGAACCGTCGCAAATCGCGTCAACTTCAATTTCACGCCCGCTTAAATATTTATCGATCAATACAGGATTGTCCTGCGTCTGCCGCAAAATTATTTCCATATACTCGCTGATATCTTCGGGAGAAAACGCGATGATCATATTTTGTCCGCCAAGCACATAAGAAGGACGCATAAGCACGGGAAACCCGAGTTTTTTTGCCGCGTCCTGAGCCTGCTCTTCGGTCATTACACCGAAACCTTTTGGACGTTTAATTTGCAGCTTTTCGAGTAACGTGTCAAAACGTTCTCTGTCTTCGCATATATCAATACTGTCAGCGGACGTGCCGATAATTTTCACTCCGCGATCATGTAATTTTTTTGCCAGTTTAATCGCAGTTCCGCCGCCGAACGCTGCAATGACACCTAACGGTTTTTCTATATTGATGATGCTCATCACATCTTCAATGAACAGCGGCTCAAAATACAATCTGTCCGCAGTGTCAAAATCTGTTGAAACTGTTTCCGGATTATTGTTAATAACTATTACTTCATAACCCATGCTCTTAAGCGTCCACACACAATGAACGCAGGCGTAATCAAATTCGATTCCTTGTCCTATTCGTATCGGACCTGAACCCAGAACGACGATTCGATCTTTAGCGCTTTTTTGTATAAATGAAAGCGCTTCATTTTCCTCACCGTTTCGCAGCGAATAAAAATACGGAGTTTTCGCTTCGAATTCCGCGGCGCAAGTGTCGACCATTTTATAAATTAGTGAATTGGAAGCGGGGTGCCGGGAATAGGAATTGCGGTTCGAATTATCAGCGTATAATTCGGAAGCAGTATTATTATTCGAACAGCAATCCCGACTCACGACTCCCGACTCCCTAGTCTCATTAAAAATATTAAGAATACAATTCAAAAACCAGCGATCAACTTTTGTAATTTGATACAGTTCATCAATGTTGATATTTCGTTTGATCGCTTCGTATAAAATAAACAATCTTTCATCTGTTACAGTGTTCAGCATTTCGCGGATTTCGTTTTCCGTCTTTGAAGCGAGGCGCGGTAAATCTAAACTTGTTAAGCCTATTTCCGCGCCGCGAACAGCTTTCAATAACGCTTCTTCAAAAGTGTCGGCGATTGCCATTACTTCTCCGGTTGCTTTCATTTGCGTGCCGAGTTCTTTACTCGCGTACACGAATTTATCGAACGGCCATTTAGGAAATTTAACAGCGACATAATCGAGAGCAGGCTCAAAAGCGGCGTATGTTGTGCCTGTAACCGCGTTTGTAATTTCGTCTAACGTATAACCAATCGCGATTTTTGTGGCAACTTTCGCGATTGGATAACCTGTTGCCTTGCTTGCCAGCGCCGAAGATCGGGAAACACGCGGATTTACTTCGATGACCGCGTACTCAAAACTGTTTGGTTCCAGCGCTAATTGCACGTTGCAGCCGCCCTCGACACCTAACACTTTGATGATA
>Ga0209755_10002848_pt1 | contig 22703 bp, 18 predicted proteins | sample TergutCo191P1_FD_187301 | JGI IMG/M metagenome (GOLD analysis project Ga0209755, IMG submission 187301) | Cornitermes sp. P1 segment gut microbial communities from Petit-Saut dam, French Guiana - Co191P1 (SPAdes) (version 2) | ecosystem: Host-associated > Arthropoda: Insects > Digestive system... | reverse complement strand
GAACGATTCCGGCGTAATGGACTGCTGGCCGTCACACCAGGCGGCGGTCGGATTGTTGTGTACCTCGATTATAAGCCCGTCCGCACCTGCCGCAACCGCAGCCATGGACATGGTCTCGACATACTTCGCATGACCTGTGGAATGGGACGGATCCACGATGATCGGCAGATGTGACAGTTCCTTTACGACCGAGATTGCCGACAAGTCAAGCGTGTTTCTAGTCGCCGTCTCGAAGGTGCGGATTCCCCTTTCGCAAAGGATTACGTCGCTGTTTCCGCCGGCCATAACATACTCCGCACTCATCAGCCATTCCTCTATTGTGTTCGAGAGACCCCTCTTAAGAAGGATGGGCTTTTTCACCTTTCCAAGTTCCTTCAACAACTGGAAGTTCTGCATATTACGTGCGCCGACCTGAATCACGTCGATGTCGTCGAACAGCGAAAGCTGCGACAGATCCATTATCTCCGTCACGATGGGAAGTCCCGTTTCGGCCCTTGCCTTTAGCAACAACTCCAGACCGTCGCCGCCAAGCCCCTGGAAGGAGTACGGGGAAGTCCGTGGTTTGAACGCACCGCCACGAAGCATCTTCGCCCCGATGGACTTGATGTCACGGGCAATCCCACAGATCTGCTCCTCGGTCTCCACGGAGCAAGGGCCGGCGATTGTGCAAAAGTGGCCGCCGCCGATTTTTACGCCGTCCGTTCCATGAGACCCGATTTTCACCACGGTGTCCAGGGGATGGTATTTTCGGTTCGCCGCCTTGTATGGCTCATGGATGCGCTTGACGGATTCCACGATTCCCATCGCCCCAATCAGATCCATATCCACCATTGTTGTATCGCCTACAAGTCCGATAATCTTGCCGTGTAGCCCGTCGCTTTCATGCAGTTCCAGGTTCATGTTTCTTAGCCAGGCGGTCAGGTTTTCGTACTGCTTTTCGTCCGGATTCGGCTTTAACACTATAATCATGGCTCATTACCTCTTGGTGTTCTATTTTCAAGGCTCACGTAATACAGGTCGGTTCGAAAAGAGCCTTTGTTTTGTTTCCCGGGCGCATTTTTTAGCAGTCTAAGTGCACTTTCTAGCTCCCTTTCCGTATGTACAAAGGTATGGACGCCGTTTCCTTGTCGTCAATAAACAGGGTGAAGTTAACCACACCGGGACTCTTGAAATACAGATTCCCGATGGTGAATACCAGGTGCGAAACGGCGGTGGCATTGCCAACCCCTTTGACATCGAGACTGCCCGAAATCGGTTCCATGCTCATTTCCCCGTTAAGATCCCTGGTCTCGATGCGAAAAGAATGCGTGGCAAATTCCCACAAATCAAAACGTATACGTATCACTACTGAAAGCTGAGGGTGAGTACAGGGGAAGTTGCGGGAAATAATGGTATCGAAAGTTCCCACGATGGTTAATTTGCCCCCGTTTTCCTGGGCAAAATCGCAAAAGGTGAAAAGCTCTATCTTCATAGGCCTACCTCCTCGCCCTTATGGGCATATTTTGCGGCTTTTGGTTCATACAGTAAGTGTAGAAACTTTCGCATCGTTTGTCCATTGACTTTTGGAAAAATCAGCAATTCAAAGTTTCAAATAAATTCACTACACTGAGCGAATGGACAGGGGGAACACAACACGTTTTGCCCCAATTTCAATTCGGTCATGCGCGGCCTCGTGCTTTGAACCCAAACGCCGCATTCCCCGGCGAACCCTCCTCAAATTGCCCTGGTTCTCCCGTCCATTTCAAGGCGGGGATCCTTCCATGTATCCGTCTATTTCGTCCTTTCGTTTTCTCGGTACTATGGTTTAGATGGTACTATGCTTTGGAAAGGCACCGGCGCCAGTCAGGGCGAATTTGATGATGGGCTGGACGACATTATGCCGATAATAGTATAAAGATATGGGGGGTAAGACACGTTGAAACTGCCGTACATGCGCACGCGCCTTGGTGCGTACATGCTTTGCTTGCTGTTCGTCCTTTCGGGGGGAATTGGACGGCTTGAGGCCCAGAACGCCGCGAGGGCGGCGACGCTTTACCAGCAGGCGAGGATCTTCATGGCGGCCGAGGACTGGTATTCCGCATCGGAAATCCTGAAGGAAAGCCTTAGGGCCAATCCAGCCCACGCCGAGGGGACTTTTGCCCTTGCGGAATGCTACTACGAGCTTGGCGAGTTCGACGAGGCCCTATACTGGGTTCGCAGGGCCAGGGCTTTGGCCCGAGGCAACATGGCCGTGGCCAACCTGGAAGCCGTCACCCTGATCGCCCTTGGCAGGCTTGATGCCGCCTCGGTCGTCGTTTCCGAGATACTCGCCCGTGAGCCAAACAATCGTGAGGCCCTGTTCACAGCAGGCGAACTTGACATAGCACGTGGCAGGCCCGCGGAGGCTCTGGCCCGTTACAGGAGCGCCCTGGGCCGTTTCCCGGATGACAGGCGGCTTCTGATCTCGCTTGCCCTGGTTTCAAGTTCCGTGGGCGACACCGATGCGGCTCTTTCGTTCATAAACCGTGCGCTCACCAGGCATCCCGACGATCACCGGGTGTTTTATTATGCGGCCTATATACACGCCCAGGTGGGCCGCCTGCCTCAGGCCATCGTCTATTCCGAGATGGCCCTTCGACACAGGCCCGGCTACGCCCCGGCTCGCAGCCTTCTGGGGAACCTGCGTTTCCTTAACGGCCAGTTTACCGAGGCCGCTCGCCTGGCGAACGAGGCGATTGCGGCGAACCGTGACGACATGGGGGCCTGGTATCTAAGGGGCCTTTCCTATATGCGCCTTGGCCGAAACGCCGAGGCAATCACCGTGCTTGGCAACGCCCTTGCCATCGATCCCAACAACGAGTTCATCCGCTTCGCCCTGGACGAGGCGCTCATTTCCTCCACCGCACTCGAGGATCCCAGACGCGCACGTTGGGCCTCGTGGTACTTTGGTCGCGCCCGTGACTTTCGTTCACGCAACCTGATGGGCCAGGCCCTTTTCGAGTACAGGCGTGGCTTGCGGCTGAACCCATTCGCCCAGGAGCGCCGTGGATACGCCGAGCTTCTGCGGCTGCAGGGTTATCCTGCCCGTTTCGTCGATGAGCTTCGCTTCATGCAGCATCTTGGCATGGACGACCGTGGCATAAACGACGCGCTGGAAGCCTACAATATGCTGCTTGTCGGGGCGCTTTTCCAGCGTTGGCAGGTAAACCCGATAGAGCTTGACGGCAGGCATTGGAACGTTGCCGTGTTCACCATGGAGGGGCAGTCAACCTCCAGGCACGTCGATGCCGGGGCCATAGCCGCCGGGCTGGTTAGGGAAATCCTGGTGCACGATCGTGCCATCATCCCGATGGATCTGGAACTGCGGCAGCCATCGTTTGCCCAGGCTTTCAGGACGGCAAGGGAGGCCGGCGCCGACTATTTCATGATAGTTTCCGCCTCGGAAAACGAGAGGGACATTTCGCTTAGGGCCGAGCTTTTCGTCGGAAGAACTGGTGCCTCGGCTGGAATCTTCAATACCCACCGTACCGGCGTAGATCGCCTGCGCAACGCCTCCCGTGGCATAGTCGATCAGCTTGGTGCCTCGCTTCCCTTCCGTGCGCAGCTTGTCCAAAGGCGGCAATCCGACGGCCTTATCGACCGTGGAAGGGCCGACGGTGTCAGGGTCGGCGACGTGTTCAGCGTCGTCCAGCGTGGGAGATCCCAGGTTTCCAGCCAGGGCATTGGCCTGGTTTACGCCGCCGACTACCTTGTGGGCACGATAACCATCGACAGGGTTGACGAGGAGCTTGCCTCCGGGACGCTTGTCCGCAACGGCTTCTTCGACCGCATCGAGGCAGGGGACGAGATTATCTTCCAGCCATCGGGCGGTCTGCGGGTTCCGCCGGAGATGGCGGCGAATCCGGAACTGCGAGCTTTGCTACGGACTTTGCGGTAATTTAAGAGTGGTTAGTGGTTGGCAGGGTAAAGACGCTAACCACCGATCATTAGTGTGCTAAAGACGCTAATACTTAAACTCGCTGTCCCCGATAAACTCCCGCAAAATGCTTGTTCCGGGCACGTGCTGCGGCGGTATCGGCGTAAAATTTTCCAGGAACGAAAGCAGACGGGCCGCCTCGGCGTATTCCAGTTGGCTGGGTTTGACCGCCCGAAGTAGAGGCTCGGCATGGTACTTTAGCACGGAAAGCTCGTAGTCGAGTGCGGAGTTAAAGGCGACGTCGGCGGTGTTCTGGAAGGGGAAGATGTACTTGCGTTCCCCATCCCTTACGTTGGGCCACATCCGAATCGTGAACGCCGCAGTCTTGCCACGGAACTGCGAGTCCCGAACCATGCGCCGCAGCAGACGATTGTCGCTGGTGGGGATGCGGTTGTGATCGTCAAGGTTAAGCTGGGTCAGGGCCGAAACGTAAAGCTTGAACTTGCTTTCCCTTGGTATGCCGGGGGTAAGCGCATCATTGAGGGCGTGTATGCCTTCGACTATCAATACCGTGCGGCGATCCATGGTGACTTTCTGGCCGCCCTCGTTTTCCCTCTTGCCGGTTTTGAAATCATAGACGGGCAGGCTTATCTCCCTGTGCTGGTAAACGGTCTGCAACTGCTCGTTAAGGTAGGGTATGTCCATCGCCTCGAGGCATTCGTAGTCCGGCTCGCCCTTCTCGTCCAGGGGGGTCTTGTCCTTCCCCACGTAATAACTGTCCAGGCTTATGGCGACCGGTCTAATCCCCATTACCATAAGCTCCAGCGAAAGCCGCTTTGCGGTCGTGGTCTTGCCGGAACTGGAAGGGCCAGCAAGCAGCACGGTCTTTATCGTTTTCCTTTTTTTGTAAATCTGCTCGGCTATCTCGGCTATCTTGCGAGCCTGGTGTGCCTCGGCGATCCTTATGTAATCACGGACGGCCCTGTTTGCCACCAGGGAATTAAGCTCGCCCACGACCCGAACCCCCACTATGCGGCCCCATTTTTTGTACTCGCTGTACACGTCGAAAATCTTCGGCTCGTCCTCGAAATCGCCAAGGGTCATCCCCTTGCCGCTGCCGGGGAAGCGGAGCAGGAAGCCTTCCTTGTAACGCATAAGGCCGAAAACGGAGAGAAGGCCCGTGCGTGGCACCAAAGGCTGAACGTGAACGTCAAGGAAGCCCTTGCACTCGTTGACCTTGATCCTCGACGTGCTGCGCTGTTCCAGAAGCAGCGCCGTGTCGGTCTGTTTGTTTTTGGTGAATATGTCGCAGGCTTCCTCGTATGCAAGATACTTAAAGGTGATGGGGAGGTCTTCCCTTACGATGGCCTGCATTTCCTCCTGCAGGGATGCAACCTCCTCCCCCGTGGGCGGCTTGCCCGTGCGGAACGTGTAGTAATAGCTTCTCCCAAGCGAGTGCCCCACGTAGAGGCCACGATCCGGGAAAAGTTTTCGTGCGGCTATTGCGAGAATAAAGGCAAGCGAGCGACGGTAAATCATAGTGCCTTCCGCCGATTCCAGGGCCACGGGTTCCAGCGTTGAACTGACGGAAAGCCTGGTCTTAAGCGGACGGATTTCGTTGTTCACCCTGAGTGCGACGGTCGTCCCTTCGTCGATGCCAAAGTCGGAAAGCAAAGTGTCCGCAACTGTACCGTATGGGCAGGTGACGGTTTTGGTTTTCCCGTTTTCGTCCGTGCAATTTACCTGAATTTCGTTCACTGCCTGCCCCTTATGTTTTCCAGTTGGGCAATCAAGGTTCTGACCCTTTCGCCGAAACGGTCGGGGGCAAGCTCGGCGGTCTGGTTCAGCAGTTCCACGGCCTCGTCCATCCTGCCTGCGGTTGCGGCATTCAGGGCCATGGCGTACATCACGGAGGCTGTGTCCGCGCCGAAGGCCAGGGCCTTGTTATAATACCGTTCCGCGGTTTCCGTGTCGCCTGCGTTGTATGCCATAAGGCCAAGGTAGTACCAGGGTGCGTAATGGTCGGGTCGTATTTCCAAGGCCCTTCGAAAAGCCGCCTCCGCTTCCGCCGTCCGGCTGGCACCGTATGCGGCCTGCCCATCCGCAACCACCTCGGAAAAGGATCTTAGCGAACCAAGGTAGTCCAGGTGATCGACCGTCATGACATCCATGTCATTCCACATCGCCATGCGGTTGGCGATCGCAACGGCATTTTCCTCGGCTGTGTTTATGTACGAGAGCATCATGAAACTTTCCGTAAGGCTTCGAAGATAATGCTCGTTGCCAGAGTTAAGGAAGAACGAAACGAGCGACCAGGCCATGCCCGGGAAGTTCTCTATCGATGCCGGCGCAACCGTCCGCATTATCGATTCCGGCGAAGGCAATTCCTGCATCTCCCTTATCGCGTCGAGCCATATAAGGTTTTCCCTGTGCGTCGGTTGGCCCTGTGCGTCAAAGCCCAGCGTGGCGAAATGCACGGCAAAGCCGTCCCGTATCCAGACGGGGGGATTGGGGACAAAGGCCCTAAGAAACTGGATAAAGGCCTGAAAGGGGAGGGCCTCGTCTTCGTACCCCAAATGGATTACCAATTCCCGCAGTTCCGCCCGGTTGAAATGCAGGTACACAGCCCCCGGAGGCACCTCGCCGCCGAGACGGGAGCCGACGTAGCTTTCGTACAGTTCCCTGCTCCTGAAAGCCCTGATCCTTAAAGGCAGTGCGAGCCTTCCCGTGTCGAAACGGAATACCTGGTTGTATGCGGCAAGCCTGCTCTCCATCTGCTGGGCAAGAACCTGCGCTTCCTGATGGCTTACGTCCGCCGGATCGATACGTATGTCGAAATGCTCCGTCCTTAGCACCGGGAACTCGCCCTGCTGCGCAAAAACGGCGTGTGCGTGCTGCGCAAAGATGGCAAGCGCCAAAAACAAAAGCCGAACCGTAAAACCGTGTCTCATACTACCCCTCCTACTGTATAATCTTGTCGATAATGATATTCACTTCCTCGATAAGGATGCCCGTGTACCTTTCGATGTTGTCGATGACGTACTGTTGAAGCTCGTGGATGTTTCCCCCCAGTTGCGTACCATAGGGAACATCTATGGTAATCGCCAGATTGTATCCTATCTCGGTGTTGCGCACAAGGATTTTTTTTATGCGTATGTTCTGATTGTACTCGTCAACGCAGTGGATTACCATCTGGCTTAGTGCGGCCTCGGAAATGACAACCCTGCCCCGTTTGGAATATGTCGGCCTTACGACGGATTTTTCGTGAACGCCGGGCGTGGGGCCTATGCCCGTTTCGCTGCGGCCCATGAAGATGCGCAGCGCGTTGTGAAAAATACTGGGATAATTGCGCTTGACCTCGATGGACGGCACCGGTATGACGTGCTTGCCCTCGACACGCCGGGTCCTTATCGCCTTGTCGATCTCGTCCTGGGTGGCGACATCCTCTATCTTGATTATTTTTTTTGGAGGGGGAATCTGCAGCCGTGCCGCTATTTTCTGCACCATTTTTTCCGACGTGCCCAGCAACAGGATTTTCCGTATTTTTTCGCTCTGGAGTTTACGGGCAATCTCGTCCCGGTGGAGCTTCTCGTCGAAAAGGGCGACTTTTACCGCCGCCATGAAGGATTTTTCCTTTTTTGCCGAATGCCCCGCCAGTATCCGGTTGTCCTTGATCAAAAGCCCGTCGTCGATGATGTGCTCGATCCCATATTTCTGGGCTACCAGCTTTGCGCGGAAACTTTTCCCGGTACCGCTTTCACCGATGAGTGCAAAAACCTTTATCCGTTTTAGGGCAACGAGAAAATCGAACAACATCGGTATCATTATATGTGAAAACGGGCAAAAGGTACAATATCCGGACGGTTAAAAGCCCCATGGCTTTAACCCGAATCGCCGCCATCCTTGTCGGTTTTTTCCGCATTGTTCGGCGGCGTAACCTCGATGCGGACACGCTCGATGGAACGGGCCTTGCCGTCCTTGGCTATGTCGATGTACACGGCCTGCAACGCCGGTCTGTCCCATGCCTCCTTCGTCCAGTCCGGAATGCCGGAAAGGTATTCCTGTATGCGAGAGGCCGTTTCGCAGCCGCCCACGGACTCGGAGGAGCCGGTACGACCCGCATCGCTGATTACGGCGGTTCCGCCAGGCATAAGGCATTCGTCCGCCGTCTGCACCCTCGTGTGGGAACCGATAACCGCGGAACATCGACCGTCGGCGGCGAAGAACAGGGTCTTTTTTTCGGCGCTTGCCTGGGCGTGGAAATCGACGATGACATACGGCGTTTCCTGCCGCAGCCGCTCCAGCAATACTGGCATATGGACGAAAGGGCTGTTGCCGTGAAGCCTGCTGAAACCGTTTTGCCCCAGGAGCACGGCCACGGCTATTTTTTCGCCGCCCGTCTTGTATATCCGTGACCCAAAGCCTGGGGCATCGGCGTTGAGGTTGTCGGGACGCAGGACGTAGGGGAGCTTTTCGAAGTTTTCGGTCAGATCCTTTTTGTGGAAGCAACACTCCCCGGTGGTAAGGACGTTTGCGCCTAGCTTGTGCAGATATGCGGCATGGTTCCTGCCCAGGCCGTTGCCCCCGGTCGTGCCGTCCCCGCAGGCGACGAGGAAGTCCCATGGATAACGCCGCTTTAGTTCCGGCAGGGCCTTTTTGAAGGCGTATACCCCAGCCTTCCCGACGATTTCGGCGACGTAGAGGACTTTCATTCCTAGCCAACCGTTCCGGGATGCGCCATGTGCCCATGCCTGTCGGACAGACCCGACAAGGCCCGTTCGAATTCGGCGGCGGCACGGTAGTCGCCAAGCTTGCGGCAGGTGTCCCGTAGGTTGAACAGGGCATCGTAGTAATGGGGAACCAGGCTTACCGCTTCCTCGAAACAGTTTCTGGCCTCGTCGAGATCCCCCTTGGAAAAGAACAGAACCCCAAGGTTGTTCCAGACCTTTGGATTGGCATCGTCGTGCGCCAGTGCTGAATGGTAGCAGTTTTCGCTTAGGTCGAATTCCTCCGTCTCGTAATAGATGAGACCCATGGAAAGCCATGCTTCGGCAAGGCTTTCGTCTATATGCAAAGCCTGGTGAAAACTATCGACCGCCTCGTCGTAGTTTCCGGTGCGCTGCTGGGCGATCCCCAGGTTCAGCCACAGTAGGGGATTGCCTGGCTCCATAACCAGTGCCTTCCGAAAGAGGGGGATCGCATCGTTGGGGCGATTTGCCTCCGTAAGGGCGATGCCGGAATCGTTTAGGATAGCTGCTGTTTCCATGTTTCCCTCTGTACAATATACCCGATAAAACGTGGAAATACCATCACGGGTGAGGGAAAAAAATAAAAAAAACTGGGCGGCATGGCCTTTTTGTGGTATCGCATGTACGGGAGAGAATTCCGTAGGCCAGGCTAACGGTAGATGCCTTGGCAACCCGTCATCCCTGGGCTTGCCGGAACCTGTTCGGGGCATACCTGTCGGTCGCCTCCCTCGAATACCACTGGACAAATCCAGGCAAATGGGTATACTGGTGGAAAATCTAGGGATTTCAATCCATAAGCCCAATTTTAAGGAGGTATAATCCTATGGCTTCGCAGGGAAAAAAGAAACCGTCGCAAAAGGGCGAATCGGAAATGGCTCGCAGGTTCAAATCGAACCCTTTTGTCTTCATCGGAACCTTTTTTATTCTGGTTATCGTCGTTGTCGCCTTCGTCTTCGTCACGCCGGCTGGGGCCGTGTTTGGGGGGCTGATGGGCGGCGACCTGACCTTTGGATACTACGACAGGGTTCCCATCAGCTTTGCGCCGGGTAACTTCTTCGCCCAGCACTACGACATGATGTTCCGTCAGTGGCAGGCCTGGCTGGGGGGCGAGTTTCCCCCCTGGCTTGAACACCAGTTGTGGCGGGAATCCTTCGAGGCTGCGGCCGTTCATACGGCCATCTTGCGGACCATGGAGAGAGCCGGCTATACCCCGCCGGCAAGGGTAGTGGACCGAGAGGTGGCGGCCCTTCCGATGTTCCAGGAAAACGGGCGTTTTTCCCTGGCTCTGTACAGGCAGCTTGACGAAAACAGGCGGCTCACCCTATGGCGGCAGGTTCAGGACGAGATTACCAGGTCTCGCTTCCGTGCCGACGTGGACGGGCTTCTCGTGCCGTCTACGGAGGAGGAGTTCATAGGAAGAATGGCCTCGACCGAGAGGAGTTTCGATATGGCCGTTTTTTCGGTGGACGCTTTCCCCGATTCGGAACACGAGGTCTACGCACGGGAAAACCCGGATCTGTTCCGCTCGGCCCATCTTTCCATGGTTACGATCCGTGGCAACGAGAGAGAGGTACGAAGGATATTGGCTTCCATTACGGAAGGCGAGATTACCTTCGAGGATGCGGCAAGGATACACTCCATGGATATGTTTGCGGACAGGGGCGGCGACATGGGGTCAAGGATGGTTCACGAGTTAAGGTTTGACATTCCGGAGACGGCGGTACTGGAAGCGGCCCTCGCCCTTTCCGCAGGCGAATACAGCGATGTGATGAGAACGGCTGGCGGCTGGGTTTTCTTCCGTGCCGAGGCGGATGTTCAGGATGCGGATCTGTCCGATCCCATCGTCATGGGCAGGGTTCGTGCCTATATGCGCAGCTTCGCCCGAGGGCGAATGGAGGACTGGGCGATAGCGCAGGCGGAGGAGTTTGGCCGACTGGCAAGTGCATACGGGTTTGAGGAAGCCTCTATCCAATGGGCGGAAACCCAACAGGAAGGGATTGAAACACGAAGTTTTGGCCCCGTTCCCATAAACTTTGGAAATATCGACCTATTTGACACCCTTACGGGACAGGATGTCGGCGAGATTGCGGATTCCGCTACGAATATGCATTTCTGGACGGCGGCCTTTTCCACCCCCTTGAACGGCCCCTCCGAGCCTATCGTACAGGGAGGCAATGTGGTGGTGCTTTTCCCCACCGAGGAAACCGAGGCCGATTATACCGCAATAGGAAGCGTTGCCGCCACCTACGGCTTCTGGCTGACAAACATGACCGACCAGTTTCTGCATCAGCATATTATGAACAGCCCCAGGCTTGACAACAGGTTCATGGAAACGTACGACCGTGTCTTTAGGCATTAGGCGGCCTCGCCTTAGCAAAGCGACGCTTAATGGGTGAAGGCAAGCCCTTGGCCCAAGAAACAATCCCCGATACCGGTGCCAGCCCTGTTGCTGGTAGGACTGGTGGTCGGGGATTTTCCTATAAGGGAAAGACCCTGCTTTCCGGCGTGGATCCCCAAGGCAGGGCGGATCGTATTGCCGAGACCGTTGAAGTTACGGACAGAACCCTCTATTTGTGTCCCTCCCCCCTGCACGGCTACGGGCTTGAACGCCTGCTTGTCCGGCTTGCGCAAATCCCCGATTCCGCAGTGCTATGCATAGAGGCAGAACCCGAACTGTTTGCCCTTTCCCTAGAAAATCTCGGCGAGGCATTGAAGGGCAACCCTCGCCTGCTCCTTACGGACTGTATCGAGGCGGATGGACTCTGTGCTTTGGTAAGACGAGAATGGGGATCCCGAACCTTTAAGCATATCAAAACTGTCCGGCTAAATGGAGGGTGGCAGTTGCACCCTGCCCTGTACGATACGCTGGCCCAGATATTGCAGAAGGAAGTCGCCCTTGACTGGGGCAACGCCATAACCCTGACGAGGCTGGGCCGTCGTTACATCCGCAACGCCCTGCGTAACATTGCCAGGATGCCAAACTGTCCTTCGCTGGACGGAGGGCTTTCCTTTGGCGGCGAACCGGTTTTGGTGTTTGGGGCTGGCCCCTCGCTGGACGGGACGCTTGATGCACTTTCGGCCCGTTTTGGCGAAACACTGCTTGATCCAAAAAGCAGGCCATTTCGCATCGTCTGTGTGGATACCTGCCTTTGGGCGTTAAAGGCCAGGGGCGTAACGCCGGATCTTGCGGTCGTCCTGGAAAGCCAGCACTGGAACCTTGAGGATTTTGTCGGGCTTTCAGGTTGGAAGGTGCCGGTCGCCATGGACCTTTCCGCATTGCCACGATCCGGCGGTGTTTTGTCGGGAGGCCTTTGCTTTTTTTTTACACCCTGGACGCAACTGCGCATTTTCGACAGGCTTCGGGTCTTTGGCCTGCTTCCCACGACACTGCCGCCGCTGGGATCCGTGGGCCTGAACGCGGTTGCAATTGCCTTGCGGCTTACCAGGGGGGCGGTAATTACCGCGGGCCTTGATTTTTCGTTTAGCCTCGATCTGTTTCATGCCCGATCAAGCCCGGGGCATAATGCCAAGCTGCGCCGCCATAACCGCTTTACCGGGCTTTTAAATGCCGACGCGGTTTTTGGCGGAGCCGTTTTTGCCGCAACCTCAAAGGACGGCACCACGGTTCTTTCAAGCCCTGCCCTGCGGAATTATCGGGACTTGTTTGAACGGGAATTTGCCGCCTTCTCCGAAGGGAGTACCCCCCCTCGGCTTTTTGACATTGCCGGCAAGGGCCTTCCCCTTGGCATTAAACCCCTGCCGCATTCAACGGCTTTCGACCTTCTGGCTACGGGTACCCCGATTGTGGCAAGCGGTGCCATGCCGCCGTCTCGGGCCATTGAGAAAGGAGAAACCGTTGCCCTTGCCGAAAAACTTATGGCTTTTAACTTAGCCGAACGGGATCGCCTTTTGACCTTGCGAGCAATGCTCACTGGCAATGCCAGGATGGATCACCAAATGCTTGACACCCTTATCGATGAGTGCGATTACCTCTGGGCGCATTTTCCCGACTATGCCGCACGCAAGCGCCGCCCTCCCAGGGCGGAATTGGAAGCAGGCACCGACACGGCGGTTTCGTTCCTCAAGCGTCTACGGGTTGAGATCGACCCGTTTTTGGGGCTTTTCACTGACCACTCCCAACCATTATACTAACTCCATGCATCCAGCTATCAAAACCTTACAAGAGCGTGGCTTTTTCAAGCAATGTACCAGCCTCGAGAGCCTTTCCAGGCAAATGGAGGAAGGCCCAGTTACATTTTATGTGGGCTGCGATCCCACGGGGACAAGTCTGCACATAGGGCACATGGTTCCCTTTTTTGCCTACCGCCATATGCGTGATGCTGGGCACAAAGGCCTGGCCCTAATCGGTGGGGGAACGGCTCGCATCGGCGATCCGTCGGGCAAAACCGAGCTGCGAAAAATGCTTAGCTACGAAACCCTTGACGCAAACACCGCCGCCATTTCCGCCCAACTGGATCGCTTCATCGGTTTTGACGGCGACACCGCCCGTGCCGTAAACAACAAGGACTGGCTTGCCGATCTTAACTACATCGACTTTCTGCGTGACATAGGCAGTCACTTCTCGGTAAACCGAATGCTTACCTTCGAGGCGTATAAGACACGTCTGGAGACTGGCCTTTCCTTCATCGAATTCAACTACCAGCTTTTGCAAAGCTACGACTTCCTGGAACTATATCGCCGACACGGTTGCCACCTGCAAATAGGCGGAGATGATCAATGGGGCAACATAGTCGCCGGCGTTGAACTGGTTCGCCGCATTGAAGGCGTTGAAGTCTTCGGCATGACCTTCCCCCTGGTAACCACCGCCGATGGCAACAAGATGGGCAAAACCGAAAAAGGCGCACTTTTTCTGGATCCGACAATCACCAGCCCCTACGATTTTTTCCAGTACTGGCGCAACGTGCAGGATGCGGATATCCTTCGTTTCCTGCTGATGTTTACCTTTTTGCCCGTAGAGGAATGCAAGGCCCTTACCGAACCAGGGAAAAACCCCAACGAGGCCAAGGAACGGCTTGCCTGGGAAGTCACCGCGGTCATTCACGGCAGGGATGAGGCGGACAAGGCCCTTGCCGGCGCAAAGGCCGCCTTTGGTGGTGCCGACGGTGGGGACAAATCCGCCATGCCGCAGGCAAGGCTTTTCCGTGGAAAATTCGAGGCTGGCTACAACATCGTGGACTTGTTCTGCGATGCGGGTCTGGCCCCCAGCAAGAGCGAGGCTCGCCGCCTGGTACAACAGGGTGGGGCCTTTGTGGCCTCGGTCGGTGGCGATCTTGCCGCTGTTACCGATCTGTCCGCACTTGTCGGTGTGGAGACGCTCAATGCGGAAGGCGAACTGGTTCTACGGGCAGGGAAAAAACGCTATTGCCTTGTGGTAACGGAGTAGGGGCATAACTCTGGAAGGGCCATCCAGAGTTATGCATAGCGTTTAACGTCAGGCTGGCCAACCGTGCGAAAATAGTACTTGCCGAAGCACGGAAGTTATGTGCCATAATGGTTGAAATATTATGTTGCATAAAATACTTTTAAATTTATAAATAAATTGGGCAAGTATCTTGAAAAATAATTGCTCATATGGTATTGTTTGAACCAATGAATATTCGGAAGCATTTTAGGAGATGGAAATGAAAATACCTTCATGTTTTTATGGAACGCATAAAAAAGTAACGGCCGAAGTCAAAAAACTATATACGCAAATAAAAAATGAAAAGCCACTTGAGGAAATATTTTCTCGATTTGAATTGCTTGATGTGAACGATTATCCTATTGAATATGTTACAAAATATGAAACAAAAGATGATCCTGGAATTAAAGTTGCAAACAATTTAATATGGATTAATATGGGAGTTCCGTTTGGTGGCGGGCTCGACCATTTTATATTGTCAGCTTTTTCGGATCCGTTATATAGATTGTGTTACAAATTTAGTGATGAAGAAAGACGTGAAATGCAATCAAGACTTGCTCCATTTCTTGCAACAACGGAATGGGGTTGTGTAGTCTTAAATAATGAACAAGCAGATTGGTTTTGGAGTAATAAATGTGGAGGGGGTGTGCTAAAAATTGACGGAAAGGTAGAATATAGAAGCCCAATAGATCCAGATCGCGCCCTTATGCTTCTTGAATCCTCTGTAAGATATTGGGACAATTTTACTGCAATAGGAAATAGATTTTTTAACGGACGACTGGAACAAGGGACAACGATTAAAAGATGTAAGCCCAATTGTTATAGGGCACTTTCTCGTTTGGGCTGCGACCCAGAAGAAACATTCCATGAAGACCCAGAAAGGTTTTGTATTAAATCGCCGGGGAGACAAACACAGGATGAGCTTGAGTCAAGTTTAAGCGGAATTTTAAATTCAGAAGAAAGACAGAGAAAAATTGACGAATACAACCAGAAACATCCGCTACGTTATTTCAAATATGGACACATAAAAGATGTTTGTGAAAAATATGATCTTTTCAATAAACTAAAGAATGATGATATTTTTAGAAAAAAGGCTTTAGAAGGGACATTGCTTAATAGAAAAAAATGGAGCAATGATGATTATTATGAATAAATGTGTTGCAACCATTACAGCACATAACAAACGGTAACTGTACGCCGCCAGAGGGCGGCTAGACTCCAAAAAACCGCAGTCGGTGCAAGCACCTTTGTGCGGTTTTTCTCCGCCACATTTTGCGGTTGCTGGTTTTGCTACGCAAACCCTTATTCACAACCACAAAACGTCAATTACCTAGAACGCTGTCTGAACTTAGCAGGGGCTTGCCCCAGCGTATCGCTTAAAAGGCGTAAGCAATGTCGATGCATGGCTGCATTCAAGAGTACCTGTTGCCATCGAACGTGAAACCGTGAAAAGTAACATTATTAACCAAAACGTAACAAATTCCTGTTTGCGTATTCTTGTTACAAAAATACCAAAAAACCAACATGATGCAAATTTCTCTGGTATACTTTACTCATAAGGAGTTCATTGTATGGATAAAACGAGAAAACACAGTATTTGGCTGCTGCCACTAATTTTGGTGAGTTATCTAGTTGTAGGATTCCCGGATGGGTCGTTTACGGTTTCGTGGGATGCAATGGAGCTTGGGTTGGGACTTGTCACATTTCACTCCGGAATTATTTTGGTCGGGTACTCGGTTACGTATACACTCGCTGGGGTAATCTTGGCGTGGCTCAACAAGTTCATGAAACTGCAAACCGTTTATCTGCTTGGACTTGCAATAATGGGATCGGGTTTTGTTGCGCTTGCTTTTTCCGCTAATTTTATTATGGTGCTGGCGGCAATATCACTTTATGGATTTGGTACGGGCGCGATGGCTTCCAGCATGAACGCTTATATGGCGAAACACTTTACGGCCAAGCAAAATAACCTGATGCACTTCTTCTGGGGTGCTGGCGCGGCTATAAGCCCTCTAATAATGGGGCGTCTGCTAATTTTAGAATATAGCTACCTATATGGTTACGGCTTTAATGTTTACGATTATAGCTGGACAATGGGATACTTTGCCGTCGCTGCTATTGTAGGTATAGTTGGTTTTGTGCTTTTGCTGAGTATGTATAAGAAAATTTGGACTAATGAGGCGGCTAGCTCGGAAAGCGAAAAAAACAAACAAGTTGTCAATAAAGAAAGGTACTTGCAAAAAAAGTGGCATCAAACCGTGGAAGTTTTGACGTTCTTCTTCCTTGGCGGCACCGATTATACTGTTGTGTTCTTTACCGGGACAGTGCTTATGCGAACAAGAGGATTCTCTTTTGCAGACGTGGCAATCTTCTCTACGGTTTATTATGTCGGTATGGCTTTGGGGAGGTTGTTCTTTGGCTGGCTGGCTAAGTGGCTTAAAGAAACTACGATTATCCGTATCGCTTGTGTTATCGCGGTTTCTGGGATTTTGACATTGTATTTTACCAGCAATGTCTTTGGTATGCTTTTGGCTGGCTTGGGGCTTGGACCATTGCTTCCGACTTTGGTCAGCGATACTTCAAATCGCTTTAAGCCAAAAATTATATCGAAGCTTGTTGGCTATGAGCTTGCCGCTTTTGGTGCCGGTATAGCGGTTTTGTTCTTCATTACCAGCTTGGTTTTGACATTTACCACTTATGAAGCTTTGTTTCCGATTGTTTTTGCATTTGTTGTCCTTGTGTTCATTTGTAATGAGATTTTGGTACGAGCGGTTAAGAGTTGTAGTGCTGAAAAACTTTCATAATGTGAGTTCGACGGAGGAAAGGAAACCCCAACCCACAGTATAAACGGAACAAACAAAAATCCATTGTACGGGAACGGGAGGGGTTTCTATTGTAGGTGCCGTCACTGCCCCATAAAAGGGCTTCTAAGTACCGAATCGTCAAGGATGATAGCAACACGGCCTTCCCGCAGCAGGTTGCGGTTTTCTGGCGTGGAAATAATCATCAACGCATCCTCTCGACTTATGATGGGATCGGTTGGGGTTATGCCGAAAGCGCCCCTGGCGAAAATCCGCAGCGGACGCTCGCCCACGACTGCGGTAACCTCGGGGGAAAGCCCCGTCGGGCCTCCCGCAAAAATCCCCTGGCGGCAAAAGTAGCGAACCATCGCACCGGCATTCGGGTTCAGCATATTCCGCTCAAAGATAAGGTTCATCTGGGTATCCCATATCTTGGGAAATAGTGCCGGGCGAATAAGATCACTTCCCTGCCTTCCGTGAATCGGCTGCACGTCCGATGCTATGATCACAATCCCCGTAAAGGCCGGCGCAGGCACCGGGCTGAGTGTCCTTGGTATGTCCACCGGCTGCCTGTGGCGAATAAAGGCCCTGCTGATCCCGGCAATGCCCAGGGTATAGAAGGCCGAAAGCCTGTCAAACCCCAGCGAAAGTGCCGGCGGCACGGCTCGGGCCTGTAGCGCAAGGCTTTCCAGTTCGAAAAGACACCATTCCCCACGCCCTATGAGATCCCCGATGCTCGACGAGGAATCGACCTGTATGTTCATGATTTCGGGGCGGATCAGCCGGAGATACTCGGAGGCAAGTATCGCCTCGCCCTGCATCCTGCCCGCCGGCATTCTGATTCCCGCCGATGCCAGATCAAGGGAAATTACCGCATTTATCTCCATCCTTTCCCATTCAATCGCCCCGTCTATGCCGACCTGGGCCTGACCGAAGGAGAACACGCCGCTCAACAGCAGAAAACACGCCGGGAATATCCCTTTTGCGAAAAGCCACCTCATGCCTTTTTTCCTCTCATTGTTCAATTATCGGCACTCTTAGGGCTCTTCCTATGGATAGAATTTGGTTTAATTCCATGTTGTTCGCCATCGCCAACTCCTGGGGGTTGACGTTGAAACGCCTTGCCAGGGACCACAGGGTGTCGCCGGGGCTTACTATGTGGACTCCGTTGAAGGGCCTGCTAAGCGTCACCGGCTGCCTTGTAAAGGGTTCCACGTCGTCCGTAAGGGCCGGGATGACGACGGTGTCACCCACCCGAAGGAGCCAATGCCTCATGCCCGGATTGTGCCGCTCTATGGTGGCGACGGAAATGCCGTAATGACGGGACAGGGCGTACATGGTGTCGCCGTACTGTATCCGGTGGCGGTGGTACCGTACCAGCACCATGTCGCTCCTTTCCAGAAGGCCGGCAATCGCCTGCACGTTTGCCGTGGGAACCACTATCTCGTGCATGGGATCCGCCGGGGTAATCCCGTGCAGCAGTTCCAGGTTCAGGCGGCGAAGCAGGTTCCTGTCCGTCCCGGTTTCCGCGGCAATCACGTCCAGAGATATCTGCCTTCCCGGTCTTATGGCTGTCCAGTCGATGCCTTCGGGCCACCAGTCTATGCCGTAACGCCGCGCGTTGGAAAGGACATAGGCCGTCGCCACTATCCTGGGCACAAAACGGGTCGTCTCCCGGCTAATCGCCCTTTTTTCGGCAAGCTCCCAGTAGTCGAAGGTTCCGACCCTCTGCGCCGTCCGCCTTAGCCCGTTGGGACCCATGTTGTACGCCGCAAAAGCCATGGGCCAGGTCCCAAAGGCCTGGTAATGCCCTTCCAGCTTCCTCAATGCGGCGACCGTTGCCCTGCGGAAGTCACGACGCTCGTCCAGCATCTCGTTGACCCTTAACCCGAAAGGATCGATGCTGTTCATCATGAACTGCCAGATACCCATCGCCCCGGAACGGCTGAGCGCCGTGCCTATGTAGTCCGACTCGATGAACGGCACGAAGATAAGCTCGGGCGGCAGGCCACGCCGTTCGATTTCCTCCCTTACGAAGGGAATGTACGTGTGCCCGTTCCTGATAACCGAATGAAGCCACGCAACACCGTTGGGGGTCGTGTACCTTCTAATGTAGTACTGTGTAAGCGTCCGGTTCAGGTTCTCGGGGACGAGGATGCTGGATGGAGGGGAAGGCGGCGGTGAACGGTGGGGGAACATCGAGGGGTTGAAATCCCCGGGCTCGCTGCGAAGGGGGCGGTTGGGGCCATGCATGGTCGTACGCTGGGGAACCTCGGCATACAGGGGAAGGCTGGCCGTCTGCACAAAATAGGGGGGGATGTGTGCATGACCCCCTATTGCCTGTTGTGGATGCTGTGACGACTCTTCCATCGTGGGGTTTGCATGTACGCTCGCAATCCCCACCACGAGATACAGGAAGCATAGCATCCTGCACGTCTTGTTTGTCATCGACATTTTTTTCTCCTTTCTGCTCCCGTGTTTAGGTTTTGGGGGAGCAATTTCGTTTCCTAAAAACTTTCCCCGTAGTATATGCCGGCCCATTCCCAGCGACCGTGAACATTTGGGTCGGAAGGGAAATGTATCCTTCTGAAGTAAAAATACCAGACGGAGATAACCATGGGCCAGCCCCATGTCCGAAGATAAGCTTCGTAGGAATTGGAACGTTCATGGAACCTGTCCGCATAGCGAATACGGGCACCACGCATGAAGTGAGTTATATTGATAGGCTGTCTGCTTATAATATCATCCTGTCCCCATGAACGGGTGAAAAAATTGACCCCTGCCTGCATGTTCCTCAACTGGACGGCGTTGTTGGTATCGAAGGCATGGCGCACGGCGGCGGCCAGTGCGGGAAGGCTTTCGAAGGTCCAGTTTCTGGCCGAGTTGTGAAAATTCACCTGGTGCCTGGCGTGGCGTTCGGCCTTGGGGAAGCCCGGAACCACCGGGCTTCCATGGGCCAGGAAGTTGGCGTAGGCCTGTATCGAACCGTCCCAGTTGCCTATCTGCTCGTAGGCCTGGGCAAGCCTGAACCAGATAACCCCAAGATCGATATCCCCGGGGAAGCGTGAAATCAGTTCATGGTAGTACCATACCTGCTGCAAGGGGTCGGCGTTCAGCTCTATAAGCTGCAGAAGGCAGGTTAGGTGAATCGACGTACCATTGATCATCAAATCGGGGTAGTTTTTTACGATTAAGTCGAAGTATCTGGCCGCTATCGGAAGGGAACCCTGCCGCATATAGGCATAAGCTATCATCAGTAAGTGGTAACTGTTGTAGGGATCGTCGGGGAACCTTACCGTCCGTTCCCCCAGAAAGTGGATTAGCCTGCCGTATTCACCTTCCCTGAAAAAATTGTTGGATATTTCCCTGATTACCGCAAAGTTTTTCTCCGGCGAGTTGCTTTTGGAGTCAAGCATTGCGAACAGCGTCATAAGATGCTCCCTGTTTTCACGGGAACCTACAAGAAAATGCGGATTGATTCTGGGTTCGTCCTGGCTTCTAAGCGTCGTTGCGGAAACGGTTACGAGAGCGGCGGCGATCACCAGGATTGGTACCACGACAACCATGCCTCTTGGTTTTATTCTCCCCATTGATATACCTTTCCCATACTGCTATACTACACAATATGCCCCGTTTTGCAAGCCGTCGGTCCGCTGCCAGGCTTTTTTTTATTATCGGCCTACTTCTCATGTTTCTTGGCAGTACTTTTCTGATAGGCTCCCCCATGGGAGTTTCGCAGGCTTCTGTGCACGTTTCCTTCCTACTGATTGCCCTTGGCGTAGGCTGCGCCATTGCCACCATTAGGATCAACCGCCGCTCGCTGTACCTGTTTTTCGCCGCCCTGTTCTTTCAGGCCGGGCTGTTTTTTTTCCTAAGCGGCATAGGCGTTTTGCCCCTGGAACTTAGGAAGGTATGGCCGCTGCTTTCGGTTTTTGCCGGCGTTGCGATTCTTCCGGCAGGCTGGCACCGCTACGGGGCAATCAAGGTGAGTTACGTCGTCCTTGCGGCGGCTTTTATCATTTTGGGTTCCGTCCTTATGGTTTTTTCGCTTGGCATGGTTGACTTTTCGTTCTACAGGTTTATCCTTGACTGGTGGCCGCTTTTGCTGTTGATGTCGGGCCTCGTTCTGATACTTGCCGCCCTGAGTTCCAAACGTGTCGGGGGCTTGAAGAAGTAAACGGCCCGAAGCAGTGGATTTTCGCCGGGGTTTGTGTTACTTTATATGAGAGGAGCTATACATGGAAAAATATGTTTGTGTATGTGGATACGAGTACGATCCCGAAGCTGGCGATCCTGACAACGGCGTACAGCCGGGGACGTCCTTCGAGGATATTCCGTCGGACTGGGTCTGTCCCGTATGTGGCATGGGGACAGATTCGTTTTCCCCAGCCTCCTAAACCGCCATGCTTTCCAGGGAAGACTTTATTTTCACCATAGGCTACGACGGCCCTGTGGCGGTAGTGGACGGCAAGGCGAAGAAACGCTACGGCTCCCTTTCAACCAGGGAGCTTGCCGAAAAAGGGCTTTTCCGTGCGGCATATTCGTCGGCGGTCTGGTCGAAGGATCCTGCGGACATGAATGCCGTGGTGGAGACGTACAACAGGATTAGCGGAGCTTCGCTTTCGGCTGATTCTTTGCTGGATCGCTTTTTCGGGGTTTTTCCTGTGAAGGTTAGTCGGTCGGTGGTGTTGTAGAATTGGCGTGCGCTGCTGAGGGCAGAGCGTGTTTTTTGGCGCAGATGCTGGTATTTTGATGGTTTTATGATGCGCTGAAATAGGGTGATGCACTTGGTTATTGGCGCACGCTGCTCAGGCTAAAGCCTGAGCGCCTTTTTTCGCATACAGTGGCGTTTTGTGGTGCTACAATGTGCTGATTTTAGTGATCTACACGGCTACGCCGTGCGGTTTATTATCGGGGGTGCCCTGGTTTCGACTAATACGATACGGGGCATAGATTGCAGGTGGAGCGCTCATCTCCTGATTGAGCAAAAATTTAACTGCCAACAACGACAGTTACGATTACGCCTTAGCTGCGTAACCGCGTGGAACCGCCTCGCCGCCCTGAGGGTCGGCTTCCGCGTTGCAATCAGGGCTGGCCCCGTCGTCGCTCCCGGAGGCGGCAGGGCAAGATTTCCCGGGATACGGGTTGGCCGCGCGCCGTTTAGCCAAGCCTTCCCCGACAACTTAATAAGCGGCTAAACCTGTAGATGTCTGTGTTTCGCGTATTAGGACGCGAGTTCGACTCTCGCCACCTCCAGTTTTTATACCCAAAATTACGATTTTGGGTATATTTTTTGATTCTTCATCTTAATATTCGCCATAAATACGGAACTGAATACCGAAAATGGGACGAAAAAACGGGATAGACCCATTTTGGCGGTTTTCCCTACGCTTTACTAACGGGGTGTTTATACCCTGCCCTATGGAGCGTGGAATGTCAAACCGCATAGATTTGGAGACACTGGAAGCGTCAAGGAGCTTCCTCTTAGAGGCTGTTTAGCGCAGTACGCCAACAAAATCCAGACGGGTGGCGCGTTGCCTCACTGAAAATGTTACCGAAAGGAGGTCGTGCCTCAAATAGAAAATGTTACCCAAATTAGACTAAGGGCGCCGTCAGGAGGGCGTCCGAATGGGGTTGAACATGAAGGAGAGGCAGGCCGTAACGAGGGAATACAGGCCCCGTTACCAGAAGGCGACAAGGAAAGAGAAAAAGGCCGTGCTGGACGAGTTCACGAGGCTGACCGGCTACCACAGGAAATCGGCCGTCAGGCTGCTGGGGGCGAAACCGGCAAGACAGGCCACGGTACATGCGAACGGCCGAACCGTAAAGCTCAAGCC
>Ga0209755_10002847_pt1 | contig 22706 bp, 21 predicted proteins | sample TergutCo191P1_FD_187301 | JGI IMG/M metagenome (GOLD analysis project Ga0209755, IMG submission 187301) | Cornitermes sp. P1 segment gut microbial communities from Petit-Saut dam, French Guiana - Co191P1 (SPAdes) (version 2) | ecosystem: Host-associated > Arthropoda: Insects > Digestive system... | reverse complement strand
GCGACGGCCACTCCCTCGCCATCGACGTCAATGGCAACCTCTGGACGTGGGGATCAAACACTTTCGGCCAGCTCGGCAACAATTCTACCACCAACGCTCCAGTTCCCATCAACCTTTCCGCCCTCGCCGGCAATCCGGTGCAAAACCTAAACTTTCAGACAGCTTCTGTCGGTTCTAGCCATTCCCTCGCCATCGACACCGCCGGCAACCTCTGGACGTGGGGGCGTAATGATGTTGGTGGCCAGCTCGGCAACAACAGCGCCACCGACTCCTCCGTTCCCATCAATCTCTCCGCCCTCGCCGGCAGCCCAGTACAAAACATCCAGTTTCGAACTGTCACTGCTGGTTCCGGCGCCCTTCACTCTCTCGCCATAGATGTCAACGGCAACCTCTGGACGTGGGGATCAAACACTTTCGGCCAGCTCGGCAACAATAGCACCACCGACTCCCCAGTTCCCATCAACCTTTCCACTCTCGCTGGCAGCCCAGTCCAAAACTTCAGGTTTTTGACCGCCACCGCCAACTATGACCACTCTCTCGCCATAGATGTCAATGGCAATCTCTGGACATGGGGATCGAACGCCAATGGCCAGCTTGGCAACAACAGTACCACCAACTCCCCAGTTCCCATCAACCTTTCCGCCCTCGCCGGCAGCCCAGTGCAAAACCTCCACCTCCAGGCCATCGCTGCTAGCGCATCTCACTCAATGGCTATTGATACTAACGGCAATCTCTGGACATGGGGAGCAGGTAGCTTCGGCCAGCTCGGCAATGGCACCACCACCGACTCTTCCGTCCCCATCAACCTTTCCACTCTCGCCGGCAGCCCAGTGCAAAACCTCCGTTTCCAGACCATCGCCGGCGGCTTCAACCATTCCCTCGCCATTGATGTGGATGGCAACCTATGGATATGGGGAAGCAACCTCGAAGGTCAGCTCGGCAACAACAGTACCACCAACTCCCCAGTCCCCATCAACCTCTCCGCCCTCGCTGGCAGCCCAGTGCAAAACCTCCGTTTCCAGACCATCGCCGGCGGCGGAGGCGTATTCGACCTCCTCTCTCACTCCCTCGCCATCGACACAAGTGGCAAGTCTTGGGCGTGGGGGAGCAATGGTTCCAGTCAGCTTGGCAATGGTGGCACTAGCGGTCAATCCTTGATCCCCATTCGTCCCCTCGCTACCACCACACCATATTCGGTGGTGACGGGTGTAAAATTCGGCAGGTTCAACGCTAACTTTACGGTCAACAGCGACACTTCTATTACTGTTACTGTGCCGCAAAGCAACATCGGTACCGTTGATGTTGTCGTCCAATCACCCAGAGGTTTCTTCACTTTTCCCAATGCTTATACTTATATTTTTCCCGACCCTACCATCACCAATGTCTCGCCCAATTCCGGTTCCACTGATGGCGGCGAAGCCGTTGCTATTACCGGCACAAACTTTATGGCCGAACAAGAAATCGAATACGCCCAAGTCTCTGCCAGCAGCCATTCCCTCGCCATCGACACCAACGGCGACCTTTGGGTATGGGGACGCAATATCTATGGCCAGCTCGGCAACAACAGCGCTACCGACTCCTCCGTTCCCATCAATCTTTCCGCCCTCGTCGGCAGTCCAGTGCAAAATCTCCGTTTCCGTACCATCGCTGCTGGTGTCGACCACTCCCTCGCCATCGACACCAGCGGTGACCTCTGGGCGTGGGGGCGTAATAGCGTTGGCCAGCTTGGCAACAATTCTACCACCAACTCCCCAGTCCCCATCAACCTTTCCGCCCTCGCCGGCAGCCCAGTCCAAAACCTCAAGTTTCAAACCATCGCTGCCGGTGGCCACTCCCTCGCTATCGACACCAGTGGCAACCTCTGGGCGTGGGGATCAAATTACGCTGGCCAGCTTGGCAACAACAGCACCACCAACTCCTCCGTTCCCATCAATCTTTCCGCCCTCGTCGGCAGTCCAGTGCAAAACCTAAACTTTCAGACAGCTTCTGTCGGTTCTAGCCATTCCCTCGCCATCGACGCCAGCGGCAACCTTTGGGCGTGGGGAGCAAACTATTACGGCCAGCTCGGTAACAATTCTACCACCAATTCTACCGTGCCCATCAACCTCTCCACTCTCGCCGGCAACCCAGCACAAAACGTTCAGTTCGAATCCATCGCCGCCAACGGCCATTCTCTCGCCATCGATACCGCCAACAACCTCTGGGCTTGGGGCTACAACAATTACGGTCAGCTTGGCAACAATTCTACCACCAATTCTACCGTGCCCATCAACCTCTCCACTCTCGCCGGCAGCCCAATCCAAAATGTTAAGTTCCAAACCCTCGCCGCTGGCTATGGTCACTCCCTCGCCATCGATGATAGCAATAACCTCTGGGCGTGGGGAGCAAATCACTCTGGTCAGCTCGGCAACAATAGCACCACCGATTCTCCCGTTCCCATCAATCTCTCTACTCTCGCTGGTAGCCCATTGCAAAACCTTCAGTTCAATTTCGTAGCCGCCTACAATCACTCCCTCGCCATCGACGCCAGTGGCAGCCTTTGGTCATGGGGGTCAAATTTCTTTGGCCAGCTTGGCGATGGCAACAACACTACTTCACAATCCTCCGCCCCTACCAACCTTTCCGCCCTGGCAAACACCTCCTCCGTGTACGGCGTCAACTTCCGGACGGTCTCCGCTGGCTACGAATATTCCCTCGCCATCGACACCGCCGGCAACCTTTGGTCTTGGGGAGCAAATGATTACGGCCAGCTTGGCAACAATTCTACCGCTAACTCTTACGCCCCCATCAATCTTTCCGCCCTCGCCGGCAGCCCAGTCCAAAACCTCCGCTTTCAGTCCGTATCTGCCGACAATCATCACTCCCTCGCCATAGATGTCAACGGCAACCTCTGGGTGTGGGGAGCAAATTACTATGGTCAGCTCGGCAACAATAGTTATAACGATTCATCCGTTCCTATCAATCTTTCCGCCCTCGCCGGCAGCCCAGTCCAAAACCTCCGCTTCCAGGCCATCGCTGCTGGTTATGATCATTCCCTCGCCATCGATACCAACGGCAACCTCTGGTCCTGGGGCTCAAACAGCTATGGTCAGCTCGGCGACAATAGTTATAACGATTCCCTCGTACCTATCAATCTTTCCACCCTCGGCGGCAGTTCAGTGCAAAACATTCAATTCAATTCCATAGCTGCCTACTACCACTCTCTCGCCATAGACGTCAATGGCAACCTCTGGACGTGGGGATCAAACGCCAATGGCCAGCTTGGCAACAATAGTTACACCGAGTCCGTCGTACCTATCAACCTTTCTATCCTCGCCGGCAACCCAGTACAAAACGTTCAATTCAATTCCGTAGCTGCCAGCGACCATTCTCTCGCCATAGACGTCAATGGCAACCTCTGGGCGTGGGGAGCAAATTACTACGGCCAGCTTGGCAATAATTCCACTACCGACTCCCTCGTACCTATCAACCTTTCCGCCCTCGCCGGCAACCCAGTACAAAATCTCCGTTTTCAATCCATCTCTACCGGCTATTATAGCTCTATCGCCATCGACGCCAGCGACAGTCTCTGGATATGGGGGAGCAACGACTACGGCCAGCTTGGCAACAATTCCACCACCGACTCCCTCGTGCCCATCAACCTCTCCGCCCTCGCCGGCAGCCCAGTCCAAAACGTTCAATTCCAAGCCGGCAGCATCAATCTTCACTCCCTCGCCATAGATGTCAATGGCAACCTCTGGTCCTGGGGGTGGAACGGTTTTGGCCAGCTCGGCACTGGTTGCATAGACACCAATTGGTGCACGTTGCCAGCTCTCACAACAGCCGCCTGGGCGTACATTCCGGTAATAGATCTCTTGACTTTTGGCGGTACTAATGCACTCGATTTCACAGTCAGCTCTCCCGTCAGCATGACTGCCACCACGCCACCGCACAATGCTGGGTTGGTGGATGTTTCCGCCGTCAACGCGTCTGGAGGGATTGGCACTCTTACAAACGGCTACAATTACATACTCAACCTTTTCATCAATATGACCCTGGACATCTATGACCTAGAGATCAACGCCACTCCCACGCCCGCCGGCGTAGTTTCTTCCAAAAAACAAACCCTCTCTTTCCAGACCAACAGTCCAAGTGGGGCAAAAGTATCCATCTCCACTACCACCGCTAGCAACAACATGTCCAAAACTGCAGACAGCACCAAAAACATCACGGCAGTTGCCGGCTCTATCGCCAGCCCCGTTGTCTTGGCCTACGATACTTGGGGTTTCGCCGTGGCCAACGCCAACACAAATGTTACCAACGGCTTTGATGTCTCCTATAGCCCAGAACTAAACAATCCCAACTCCACCAGCAGATGGGCCGCAGTGCCAAACAACACCAGCCCCCTAACCATCGAAAGCACCAATGCCCCCAATCCAACCGTCCCCAACAATACCGAAATCTACTTCGGAACCAGAGCCACTACTAACCTACCGGTAGGACTTTATCGCACAGCAATTGTCTATACCGTGGTAGAAAATTTGTAGCAAACTCCAACCCGCCCGCACAAGCATCTTGACAAAACCACACATCTTTGAGACAATAGAGGTATCAAATATTTACTTACAACGCGAACAGATTAACCTTCTTTTCGGGTATCGACAAAGGAGTCAATGTACAACAATAGCAAACAAGAAGCCGAGCGTCGCGCCAAGCTTCTCAAAATGAGGCAAGAACGCTTGCCAAACATCAAAAAACGTTTCGAGTCTGGACAAGGCCGCAATTTTAATTCCAACTTCAAACCTGGCGGCAAAGATTCTAGGTCTGGTGGCAGAGCGCGCCCCAAAAGTCCCGCCGGCCCCGCCAGCGATCGCCAAGTCAAACTGTCCCTCAACACCCGCAAGGGCGAAATGGTGCACCACCAACGCATGCTCAGCCAGGACGTCCACGCCCAGGCCACCCAACACATCATCGGCGTGCCGGTCAACAAATCTCGCTACAACGGCCTCGACGGTCGCCAAATCACCGCCTCCGAGCTGCGCAAAGCCAAACCCCATTCGGATGCCGTTCGTATCATCCCCATCGGCGGCGTTGGCGAATTCGGCATCGGCAAAAACATGACCATCGTGCAATACAAAAACGAAATTGTCATTGTCGACATGGGCACATTGTTTGCCAGCGACGATTACCCTGGCATCAACTACATGATCCCCGACATCAAATACCTCGAAGACAACAAAGACCGCGTCAAGGCCATCCTCTTCACCCACGCCCACCTCGACCACATCGGCGCTTGCCGCCACCTTCTGCCCAAGTTCAACCCCTTGACCCCCATCTACGCCACCGACTTCACCATTGGCATGATCAAAAAACAAATGAACGAACTCGCTAGCCCCCCCGACCTCAACTATCAAGCCGTCGACCCGTTTGCCCACAAAATCATCCAGCTTTCCGAGCACATAAGTGCTGAGTTTACTCATATTCTTCACTCCATCCCCGGCAGCACTTCTATCACCCTGCGCACCCCCAATGGCAACATCTTGATGTCTGGCGACTGGCGCTTCGAGACCAACCCCATGGGCACACCGGCCGACTACGAACGCCTCACCGAGATCGCCACCAAAGAAGGCATCACAGTTCTCATGAACGAATGCACCAACATCGACAGCCCCGGCTCCCACCCCCACTCCGAATACGACGTCGGCGAAAACTTAGGCAAAGTTATGGACAACTACGCGAGTGGCCGCGTCATCATCTCTTGTTTTTCTTCGCAAATCGGCCGCATCGAGCTAGTCCTCACCGAAGCCGCCAAGCGCGGCCGCAAAGTCGCCTTTGCCGGCTTTTCCATGATCAACAACGTCGAAGTCGCCCTCCGCGCTCGTGCCATTAAAATCCCGGCAAATACCGTCGTAAAAATGGAAGACATCATCAAGCTCCCCGACGACAAAGTCACCATCGTCTGCACCGGTTCTCAAGGCGAGCTCAACGCCGTCTTGAACCGCATGGTCACCGGCGCCCATCGCTACATCAAAATCAAATCCACCGACACCATTATCTTTAGCTCCAACCCCATCCCCGGCAACGAACCGCATGTGGTTTCCACCGTCGACGGCCTGCTGCGCGAAGGCGCCCACGTTGTCCAAAACGGCAAAACCCACATCAACAACATCGGCCCGCTTCACCTTTCGGGCCACGCCTTCTACGACGACCACGTCAAATTCGTCCGCGACATGCACCCCCGCAACTATCTGCCTTATCACGGCGAATTCTACATGCTCGAACACAGCGCCGAAATGGCCGAAAACGTCGTCGGTATTTCGCAAAAGAACATCATCGTCAGCGACGACGGTGACATTGTCGAGCTATTACCCGACAAATCTATCCGCAAAAACGGCCGCATTCACGTTGGCAACAAACTTTACGACGATGCCGACCAGCCCGTCAACGAAGCCGTGGTCAAAGACCGCATCCACATCTCACGCGAAGGCATCTTTATCGTCGTCCTCACCATGAGCAAAAAAACCGGCCGCCTCATCAAAACCCCAGACATCGTTTCGCGCGCCTTCATTTACCTCGACAATAGCGAAGAACTCATTGGCAAAATCCGCCACTACCTCCGCGCCAAAACCGACAAATCCATCAACTCCGACCCTGAGCTCAAAACCCTGAAAGACGAAATCAAAGAAGACATCAGCCACATCCTCTACGACGCCACCGGCCACACCCCCATCGTGATCCCCGTCATCAACAAAGTCTAAGTAAAGCGCAGGTCAAACCTCCGCCAACAGAGGTGACTATCTCAACCCTGTACTGCCCAGCCCACCCTTGCGCTCAGTCTCCGAAAGCTCTTCCACCTCCACCCATTCCACTTTCTCGTAGGCGCTCACTACCCCCTGCGCAATCCGCATCCCTGGTTCCACCACGAAGTCTTTTTCGCCATGATTCTTCAAAATCACCCGCATCTCCCCCCGATAATCCGAGTCAATCGTCCCCACTCCGTTCAGCATTGTTACACCATGCTTGGCCGCGATCCCAGATCGCGGCCGTATCTGCAACTCATAACCGTCTGGGATTTCCACCCCCAGACCCGTCGGCAAAATCTCAATCCCGCCCGGCTTGAGGCACACCGGCCTCTCCGTGCAAGCCCTCAGGTCAAACCCCGCCGCTCCCGCCGTCTGATATTCCGGCACCACCGCCCCCTCCCGCATTTTCTTGAATCTAACCTTCATAGCTCCATTCTATCACGACCCCATCAAGCAGTGGACCGCAATAAAAAATATGTGCTACAATACCCACCATGGTAAAAGGAAAAGGCAAAATTACACCAAATGGCGTGGTTTTGCGCGGGCACGAGTACAAAACCGTGACTTTTTTGACCGACCAAGGTTTCGACGTAGAACTAATACCGCCAAGTAAGACCCAGCGTGCGAAAACCGCCGATATTATTATGAACGGCATTGAATGGGAAATGAAGGCGCCAACCAAAATTGGCAAGCATACCCTCGATCACGCAATGAAAAGCGGATTAAAACAGTCAAAAAATTTGATCTTTGACCTACGTGGCATACGCAATACTGGCAGAAAGGCTGCCGAGAAACTGCAAAAAGATTTCTTTGGCAAGAAAAGCTGGAAACGATTGATTATTATCGCCAAAGATCCCGAAAAATTGTTGACTTTTAGCAAATGATTTACTACAATGCAAACATCAAGACTGCGACTCTTGTTGTACTGCTCGACTCGCAGTCTTTTTGACTAAAATAGCTACACTCCTTGTTGGGTTACTCGGCGCGTAGCTCTTTTTCTGGTGTATTGTGAACTTGCGCAATGACTATATTTTACCACCAAACTACGGTATAATTAATAAGGGGATCCCCATCGCGAAGCGGTGAGGTTCGACTCCGACGTGCCCGCGTGGCGGAATTGGCAGACGCGCTAGCTTCAGGTGCTAGTATTCGCAAGGATGTGCTGGTTCAACTCCAGTCGCGGGCACCACAATGGAAATAACTCACCTCGTTTACCCCTGTTAAAATTGGAAATAACTGGAACAAAAACCCCATGCAAAACATCTGGATCACTTATGCCGAAATCGGCCACGGCCACAAAAGCGCGGCCCTGGCTTTGAAGCGACAACTCGAGGACCGAGGCATCAAAGTAAAAACCTTCGACAGCACGCGCTACGCCAATCCTTTCGTGTTTGGCATATTGGTATTTCTAGTCGTTGGCATCCAAAAACATTGCCCAAGGCTGTATAACTTTTTTTACCAAAAAGCCGTCAAGCCCAAACCCACCAAAGATTTGTTTACCAAATTTGCCGTCCGGCTTGCCGCCACCAAAAAATTCGTCAAGCTCGTCCAAAAGGAAAAGCCAAGCCTCATCATTAGTACCAACTTCATCAATACCTGGCAAATAACATACCTCAAAAGCCACGAGCTATATGACGTTCCAGTTATCTCCATTTGCACAGACTACATTGTTTTCAACTGGTTCCTCACCGACGCAAAATTCATAGATTTCTTCATCGTGGCTGACGAAAAGTCAAAAAAAGAAATAATCAGCCGAGGCGTCAGCGCCGCCAAAGTCAAAGATTACGGCATCCCAGTTAGTAGCAAATTCACGCCCAGGCCCAAACAACCAGGCCCCAGGCTAAAAATTTTGTTTTTTGGCGGCGGCGGGCTTGGTCACGAAGGCTCACTGCCGTATTTGAAGGCACTGCAAGGCAGCAGCGAGCTGGAAATAAAATTCGTTTCTGGCAAAAGTCGCAAATTGTACCAAAAAGCCAAAAAAATCGCTTCCGAAAACACCCAAGTTATCGGCTTTTCCAGCGACGTCCCGCAACTGCTGGCATGGGCCGACTTAGCAATCAGTAAAGCCGGCGGCATTTCAACCGCCGAGTGCATCAATGCTGGTACTCCGCTGGTTTCCATTCTGTCTTCCGTCGCCCACGAACACGAAAACGTCAAATACGTCGTTTCCAAAAACGTCGGCAAGTGGTGCGATTCGCCCGCCAGCTTACAAACCACCATCGCGCACCTCGCTAAGGACCGCAACGATCTCGCCGCCATGCAACAAAACTGTCGTTCAGCGGCCAAGCCCGCCGCCGCCGACAACGTCGCCAAGCTAGCCTCAAGCATATTAAGTGGACAAAAATTCACGAGCAGCATATAATGCATAACAGAAATGACAACTACCACAAACAAAGATAATCATGCGTCCAAAAACATCCCTTCATACATTTTTTACCCAATCGTAGCTCTGGGTAGTATTTTGTTCTATCTGCTTGTCATTTGCGGCGATGAAGTATTTTTTGAGTTATCATCTCTCCTAGGGGCCGATTCGGTCAGCGGCAGCGCCATGGACATGTTTGCCATTATTTCCGCCGTCGTGCTGGTTTGCGCAAGCATCGCGTGCGCAGTCAAATTCTCCAGCCGAGTCACCACGTCGCAGCTCATCATAGGCATGATCTTAGCTTTTCTCGTCTATATTTTAGCCCCATTTGTTTACAGAACCAGCGGTAATGGCTGGATTGATCTCGGACCCACCATTGACATGATACTGTTGATCTTTATATTTTGGTTCCAGCCCGGACTTTTCTTCATTGTGTCTTTCGTCAAGAAAAGACTCGACAAAAAGAACAAAAAATGAATCCCGCTCAACGCCTATCGTCCCAAAAAGCCGTCGTCACCGGCGCCAGCACCGGTATCGGTCGCGAGATCAGCATCGCCCTGGCGAGCGCCGGCGCCCAGGTCGCCCTAGTCGGTCGCAACGAAGAGCAATTACGAAAAACCCAGGAGCAGGTAGCGCAAACCGGCGGCAAATCCACCATCTTCGTCGCCGACCTCAGAACCGACGCAACCAAAGTGGCGCACGAAATTCTAAACCAGTTCGAAACCCTCGACATCATCGTCAATGCCGCCGGCGTTTGGCACGGCGACCACGAAGTCTACTATGGCCCCAAACTTTGGGAGCTGCCCGAAGAACAAATCCTCGAAGTCCTGCAAGTCGGCATCGTCGCCCCCATGCTTCTCACGAAGACCCTGCTGTCGCCCATGGTCCAAAAACAATCCGGCAAAGTTTTGAACATTTCTGGCACCTTCGAAAACGGCGCCAAAGGCTGGCTACATTACTACGTTTCCAAGAAAGCCATCGAAGAGTTTACCGTCGGTCTCTCCCAAGAACTCCGCGAGCACGAAATCCAAGTCAACGCCATCTCCCCCTCCGACACCTACACCGAGGCTTACGCCAAATATTACCCAGACGAATCCCCAGACGCCTGCATGGACCCGAAAGATATCGCAAAATTAGCCCTAACGCTCCTGGGCAATGATTTCGACTTCATCACCGGCCAAACCATCATCGCCCGCAACAAAAACGCTTGAAAGTTGCACCCCGCAAACATTCCCAACTTTCCAGCGCACGGGTTTCACTGTAGTCGAATGGGGCGGCTCAGAGCTGAATAGCACAAAAAACCAATAATGGATTCGTCCAAGAACCTGCGCCTAAGTACCACGCTCGTTAATCCGCGCCTTTAGCGTTGTAAATTGTCTTCTGATTTCATTTCGGCCCTGTTCGGCGTATTGCCCTGGTTCGTATTCCATATCACTAGCTCTTTCAGCTAATCTGTTTAGCTCAGGATATTGTTTTGTCAGCAAGTCATAATCATCATCCCTCATAACATCTTCAATAATTTTGCTACCTATAGCGTCTGCCGGAATAGTATCATCAAAAATATATTCTTCCATTATCTTTATGAGATTACTTATGCTACTCATAATCCAACTATAACTTAAATAGAATCATGAAGCAAAATTTGTTTCGCGATTCTATTTAAGTTATAATACCCCCATGAAGGTAAACTACCACTCCGCAAAATTTTTCCCGCCCAGCGGTACAATCTGTATTTTTTCACGCAATTAATAACTCTAAACAAGACAACTTATCATGAAAGTCACAAATTTATTCACCAAAACTTCCAAATCCGCCCCGGCGGACGAAGTCAGCAAGAATGCTCAGCTGCTCATCCGCGCCGGTTTCGTGCACAAAGAAATGGCCGGCGCCTACGACTATTTGCCGCTCGGCATGCGCGTCATCGACCGCATCAAACAAATCGTCCGCGAAGAAATGAACGCCCTCGGCGGCCAAGAAATCCTCATGACCACCCTCCAGCGCCGCGACATCTGGGAAGCCAGCGAGCGTTGGAACGTCGCCAAAATGGACGTCTGGTTCAAAACCCAGCTTAGTATCGGCGGCGAACTCGGCCTCGCCCCCACCCACGAAGAACCTATCACCGACATGCTCCGCCAGCACGTCCACAGCTACAAAGATCTCCCCCTCTACCTCTACCAATTCCAAACCAAATTCCGCAACGAACCTCGCCCCAAGTCCGGCATCATGCGCGGCCGCGAATTCCTCATGAAAGACATGTACGATTTTTCGCGAAACAAAGAAGAGCACGACGCCTTCTACGAACGCGCCGCCGCCGCCTATACACGAGTCTACGACCGCTTGGGTCTGGGGCAAGACACCTACAAGACTTTCGCCAGCGGCGGCGTCTTCAGCAAATACAGCCACGAGTACCAAACCCTCCTCGACGTCGGCGAAGACACCATCTATATGAACGCTGACCGTTCCATTTGCGTTAACCAAGAAGTCTTTACCGACGAAGTCCTAGCCGAATTTGGCGCGCGTAAGTCCGATTTCACCGCACACTCCGCTTCCGAAGTCGGCAACATCTTCTCGCTCGGATTCAAATATTCCGAACCACTTGGCCTCGAATTCACCGACCAGTCCGGGCAGCGCCAGTTCGTCTACATGGGCTGCTACGGCATCGGCATCAGCCGCCTCATGGGCGTCATCGCCGAAAAATTCGCCGACGACAAAGGCTTAATCTGGCCAGAGTCAGTCGCGCCTTTCCAATATTACCTCATTGGCATCGGCGACACCGGCGTCAAAAAATGCGCCGAACTCTACGACGCGCATCCCGACCTTTTCCTCTACGACGATCGCCCAGACGTCCGCCCCGGCGAAAAATTCGCCGACGCCGAACTCATGGGCATCCCCCATCGCGTCGTCATCAGCGACAAAACTTTAGCCGACAACAAGATAGAAATCACCAGCCGTCAAGCTGGCGAAACAAAACTCTTGACACTGGAGGACTTCATCACTAAACTAATCTAACAAGCCTACCATAGTAGGCTGTGTGTGCAATAGTAATACAATAATAATTTTTGAAATTAGAACTCGTTTTTCGATTTCAAAAAACAAGATAAATTTTCTCTTCGACTCATTCCTTAAAAAAGAAAGTCGAAGGATAATAAGGAGTTTAACCACACCATGAAGCCTGTCAATATTACTGCTGAAGGCCGCAAAGAATTAGAAACAGAACTCGCTAGGCTCATCGCCGAGCGCCCAGCCGTCACCGAGCGCATTGCCACGGCGCGTGCTTTTGGTGATCTTTCCGAAAACGAAGAATATTCCGCTGCCCGCGGCGAGCAAAAAGTCGCCGAAAGTCGCATTTTAGAAATCCAAAGCATTCTCAAACACGCCAAAATCATCCGCACCGGCAAAAAAGAAAAAGTCTCTATGGGCGCCACCGTCGTGGTCAAATCCGGACACAAGCAACAGACCTTTACAGTCGTCGGCGCCGTAGAAGCCAACCCGCTTACCGGCAAAATCAGCGACGAATCGCCCGTCGGCCAAGCCTTGATGGGCCTGCGCGTCGGCGATTCCGCCACTTTGCCCAGCGGCAAAGTTTACAAAATCATCGAGCTGTCGTAAGATTATATTAACAAATAAATTAGGAGCTTCTCATGAGTGGAGATTGGCGCGGGGGATACAACTTTAATTATTGGCCTAAAGGAGCAGATAGCTGGCAAGACCTCTGGTCTAGTATGACCTCCACCGAACAGGGACTTTTTGTCGGATTTTTGGCTATCGTGGGCTTGATCGTTTTGACCCTTCTGGTGCTGCAAATCATCGGCATGTGGAAGGCTTTTGGGAAGGCCAAGCAACCCGGCTGGGCCGCAATTGTGCCGTTTTACAACACTTTCATTTCTGTCAAAATCGCTGGTCTTGAGCTCTGGTGGTTTGTCTTGATTGCAGCTCTGTCCCTAGCAAACGGCTCTGCCAGTGGTCACATTGTCGGCAACCCCGAAGCATCAGTCGTCGTCAGCAGCGGGGGCGCACTTGGGCTCGGGCTACTAGTGCTCTATGGTTTCCTCAACTTCAAAATCGCCAAAAGCTTCGGCAAAGACGTCGGTTTCGCCGTTGGCCTTACTCTTCTTCCGCCCATTTTCTGGATGATCCTTGGCTACTCCCGCGACGCCAAATACCGTGGCCCCGCCGGACCATACAAGATCGATTACCCCGATACTCCGAAGAAAGGTTAAAACCCCCTACTCTCCTACATTATATCACACAAGGAAGGAAAAGTCAATACCAAAATGGCCACGCTCAAAGATTTCAGAGACGAACGCCTACGCAAGCTTCAAGAACTCCGCGCCGCCGGCACTGACCCCTATCCCGCCCATTCCAATCGCGACACCAAAATCGGCGACATTTTGGCCAACTTTGACGATCACAACGACCGCGAAGTCTGCGTGGCCGGGCACGTTGTTGGTATCCGCAGTTTTGGCAAACTAGCTTTCGTGGTCGTCGAAGACAACAGTGGCAAAATCCAGCTATTTTGGAGCGGAGACTCCGTGTCTCGCGTCAAACTTTTTGACACTGGCGACTTCGTCGAAGCTAAGGGACGGGTCGGCAAAAGCCAAACCGGCGAAGTCTCTGTGTTTGTAGATGACGTGCGCATGTTGGCCAAATCCTTGCGCCCGCTTCCTGGGCGCGACGGTTTCAAGAGCAAAGAAGAACGCTTGCGTCACCGCTATGTCGATATGGCGGTCAACCCTTCCGTGCGCGAACGTTTTGTGCGCCGCAGTAAATTTTGGGCCGCCACGCGCAGCTTTCTGGACAGCCATGGCTTCATTGAGGTCAACACGCCGGTGCTCGAACACACCACTGGCGGGGCCGACGCCCATCCTTTTGCCACCCACATGGACGCCCTAGATCAAGATTTTTACCTGCGCATTTCCCAGGAGCTGCCCCTAAAGCGCCTCATCGGCGGCGGTTTCGAGCGCGTCTACGACATTGGTCCGCGTTTTCGCAACGAAGGCATGGACGAAGAGCACCTGCCCGAGCACATCTCCATGGAATCTTACGCCGCCTATCAGGACTACCAGGACGGCATGAAGCTCTACGAAGCCATGATCAAGCACGTCGCTCACGAAACTTGGGGCACGCTTCAGTTTGACAATGGCGGGATGCAAGTCGACCTCGACGGCACGTGGCCGGTAATAGCTTACTCCGATCTCATGAAAGAAAAGTTCAACATAGATATTTTTAACCCCAACATCGACCAGCTGCGCAATATATTGGCTAGTCACAAGGTCAAGTTTGACGACAACGCTGGCGCTCCCCGGCTGCTCGACTACGTCTGGAAAATCATCCGCAAAGATTCCGCCGGTCCCTACTGGCTCATCCACGAGCCGGTCGAAATCTCCCCGCTGGCCAAAAAGACTACCGCCGATCCACGCGTCGTCGAACGTTTTCACCCCATCATTCTTGGTACCGAAATGGGCAACGGCTATTCCGAGTTGAATGACCCGCTCGATCAACTAGAGCGTTTGCGGCAGCAGCAAGCCCTGCGCGACGCCGGCGACGCCGAAGCCCAAATGCTAGACATGGACTTCGTCGAGATGCTCGAATATGGCATGCCGCCCACCTGCGGTTGGGGCAACTCCGAGCGCAACTTTTGGCTACTCGAAGGCGTCTCCGCCCGTGAAGGCGTCCCCTTCCCCCCCATGCGCCGAGAAAGAGAAACCAACGAGTGATAGGATGAAAATCGAAAATATTATACCAAATGTTCACAAAGCAAGAAGCCCATTTTCTCCGGCCAAAAAAATTGATCTAGGCGACAGCTATCTGATATTCGTCTCGGGCGTCCAGGCTCCAAAAGATGACAATCATAATGTCGTAACAAGCGATATAGCCGAGCAAACAAAATTGGTCTTTGAAGTTATAAACAAGACGTTGGGTCAGGCCGGAGCTAGTTTGGATAATATCGTAAAAGCTGTTATTTATTTAACCGACATGAACGATTTCGATGTCGTGTCCACCATCAGAGACGAATATTTCAAAAACTCAAAGCCGGTGTCAACCATGATCGAAGTCAACCGTATGACCAGAAACGGCGCCAAAATCGAAATCGAAGTTACGGCGGTTGTAGAAAAATGAAAATAGGGATTGACATAGACGACGTCGTCACAGAATCGGGAAAATGTGTTATAGAGCATGCGCAAAAACACGAACATCTCTATTGCGACAACCAAGAAATAACCAGCAATTTGAAGGACCTAATAAGGGGCAACCTCATAAATGACCCAATGAAAAAATTCGTTAGAGCCTACGTAGCCCAGCTCTGGGAAAGTGTCGAACTAAAACCAAATGCGGTAAAAACGTTAAGCAAAATAAAATCAAAAGGTCATCAGCTAATTTTTATAACTTCTAGAAGCAGCAGTATGGACGCGAATTGCGAAAAAATCACCTACGAATATTTCAAAAAGCACAAAATCCCTTACGACAAAATAATTTTTGGCGTACATGACAAAAAACAAACCTGCCTAGACGAAAAAATAGATATTTTCATAGACGATTCTGTAGATTTTTGCAATTATATATTAAGTAGCACAGACATAGATGTCTATTTATTCAACTCCGAAATCAACAAAGATTTACCATGCGACGCAAAAAGAATATATAGCTGGCCTGAGCTGGAAGAAATCATAAATGCACAATAAAACGAGGCGAATATGAACGTCGATATCAAAAAAGTAAAAATAGTTGTCACTTCGCCGCCAGAAAATGTTGACGAAATACGGCAGGCCCTGGGCAATGCCGGCGCTGGAGTAATCGGCAACTACACCCATTGCGCCATATCGTCGGACTGCATTGGCACGTTCAAAGGCAACGACAAAAGCAATCCCTACGTAGGCACCAAAAACCAACTCGAAACCGTCAAAGAAATAAAAATCGAAGTTCAGTGCAGCGCAGAAAAAGCGAAATCCGTGTTAGAAAAATTAAGAAAAGTCCACCCCTACGAAGAACCCGCGATCGATATTTTCCCACTAATCGACGAGGAAGATTTATAAAAAATGGCAGAGTACATCAAGTCAATTCGCAAATTAATCGGACACAGGCCACTTTTGTCCTGCGGAGCGAGCGTCATTGTCTACTCAGGCGGAAAAATATTGCTTCAGCTGCGCTCGGACAACAATTGTTGGGGCTATCATGGCGGGATCGTCGAGCTGGACGAGATCGTGGAAGAGAGCGCCAAAAGGGAATTGCTTGAAGAAACCGGACTCACGGCAAACAGTCTAGAATTGTTTGGCGTGTTCTCTGGGCCAGACATGCATTATGTATACCCAAATGGCGACGAAATCAGTAACGTAGACATCGTTTATGTCTGCGAAGATTTTTCCGGGGAGCCCACAGCCGACGGTCGCGAAATCAGCAAACTGCAGTGGTTCGACATAAACGACATACCAAGCAACATTAGCCCTCCAGCAAAAAAAGCACTCTCAAAATTCATCGAAAGCAAGAGGTAGGTATTATGAAAACCGTAAAAACCATCGATCTATGGACGGAGCGGCACGCAAATCATTACGAGTGTTTCAACGGTGCTTTCGTGGATGGTTTTGAAGACAACAAAAAGCCTTTCGACAGGTACAAAATAGTCAAAAATTGCAACTGCCTGGTAACGACAAGTGGCATAGATATCAACATTAGTAACAAACACCAAGCCATAATTTTTTACAAAACCCATAGGCCCGTTAGACTTTTAGTCGCAAATATTGGTACCAATATCGAAAATTGCATCGGTTTGGCTCTGTCTCAGCGATTCCAAAATCAAAAATTAATAGAAATGTACAGGAGCATGAATATAGCAGCGGGGGGGGGGGGTCGTAGACCTAAAAGAACAGCCAATTTATAACGAAGCCGACGCAACGAAAGAAATCGACGTTGGCTCTTGCGATAGGTGGAACCTTTTGTATAATATGCTAAAAGGCAGCTACACCGAAAGCGATAGTCCTTATGGAAATTACGAGAGCGATCAATACGAATTTATCCCAGATCTGTCCATCAAATATGAGTTGACGACAGATACCGAAAAATTCGAAATAGAACATAGCTGCGCTTTCATCAATACATTAAAGACCAGAATTGTGCCCATCCAAGACAATTCACCTTTAATAAAAACCGAGTAACTTTCAGGGCAAAAACAAGGAGTAAAATATGAAAATCGTAAAACGCAGCGAAGCCGAAAGAGTGGAGAATGATGACTCGAGTCATCTGTTAGAGTACTCTAACAGATGACTCGAGTCATCTGTTAGAGTACTCTAACAGATTGAAAGACATAGATGTTGACTGCGCGCTAAACATCATAACCGGCAGATACCCAGAAAAAGGCTATGCCGAGAATACGGAGTGCAAAGAATTGGTTTACGTACTAGAAGGCACCGGCACCATCAACAAAAAAGACGAAACAATCAGCTTCGAATCAGGCGACGTAATTTTGATAGACAAAGGCGATATTTACTTTTGGGACGGAAACTGTAAAATAATTATGATATGCACCCCCGCCTGGCGCAAAGAACAATGCAAGCTACATTATGAATAGTAAAGACAAAATGAAAAAATTGATTGAGGGTTTCGAGCCTTTCGACGAACAGGAAGCCAAGGATAAGGCAGTTATTTTGAAATGGATTGACGCTTTTGACGACGTGCTGGACAGAAGCAACGAATTCGCCCACTTCACGAGTTCGGCGTTCATAGTCAATAAAAGTCGCGACAGGGTTCTTTTTGTGCACCACAATATTTACAATTCTTGGGGCTGGGTTGGCGGCCACGCCGATGGCGAGACCGACATGCTAGCTGTGGCGCTGCGGGAAGTCCAGGAAGAAACCGGCATCAAAAACATCAGACCAGCAGCGACCGAAATCTTTTTGCTAGACACTTTGCCGGTTTTGGGGCACACCAAAAGAGGCCAGTACGTCCCCGCACACACGCACTTGTCCGTCGCCTACTTGATTGAAGCCGACGAAAACGAGCCGCTAACAGTCAAAGCAGACGAAAACAGCGGCGTCCAATGGATCCCCATCGACCAAGCTGTCGCAAAATCCACCGAACCACACATGAAACCCGTCTACGCAAAAGCCATCAAAAAATTGGAATTGTTAAAATAGAAAAGAATCCATCAAGCTAACGCTTTTATTTGCGGCCCAAAGCAAGTATATTTGGGAAGTATGCAGATCAAAAAAATCCAAAAAACCAACCTCGACCAAGATTTCCTCCAGCCACTAAAAAATATCCCAGACCCGCCACAGACTCTGTGGCTGCAGGGCGTTCTGCCCGAGGGCGAACGCCCAAAGGTAGTCAGCATAGTTGGCAGTCGCAAAAATACTAGATACGGCGAAGAAATCGCCTATAAACTGGCTTACGACCTAGCCCGGCACGGCATCATCGTGGTCAGCGGCATGGCCTACGGCATTGATGCTTGCGCTCATCGCGGTTGCCTGGACGGTGGCGGTCTCACCATCGCTGTGCTCGGCACTACTATCGACCACATCTATCCCGCGCGTAACCTCCAGCTCGCCAAAAGAATCCTAGAGCGCGGCGCCATTCTGTCCGAATATGGCGTGGGCGACCCTACGGGCGCCTGGAGCTTTTCGCAACGCAATCGCATTGTCAGCGGCCTGGCCGACGCCGTCGTTATTGTCGAGGCTGCCGCTCGCAGCGGCACATCCATCACTGCGGCGCATGCCCTCGAGCAAGGCAAAGACGTTTTCGCCGTACCCGGCGACATCACGCGGCCACTGAGCGTCGGTTGCAACCGCCTTATCAAACAAGGCGCCTTGCCCTTCACCGAAACCGAAGACATCCTGGGCGTGCTGTTTCCGGCCAAGGCCCAGCAACTCAAATTCGAGATTTTTGGCGACACAGAAAGTGAGCAAAAAATCATCAATGTTATCAAGGCCGGCCTGCGCGACGGCGACAAAATCATCGAAGCCCTCGGATTTTCCACCAGCGAATTCAACCAAACCGTTACCCTGCTAGAGATCAAAGGCGTCATCCGCTCGCTCGGCGCCAACCATTGGGCACTGGTATAGGACTATAGGTCAGCAAAAATAAACAACATACACTCTAAGCAATTCTATTCTTGGAATCTCCAGTTTTCGAAAACTCCAAAAGATTTTCCGTGGATATTTTAATCATATTATGAACCGCCACGTCGGTATTGTACGCAGTATGCGGCGTAATAATCACATTCGGCAAAGAATTGAGCGCCAAAAAAGTCCTATCCTCAATAATCTCTACCTCTTCACTTTTGCCAAACCTATCCACTTTGCGAAACTCGAACACATCTATACCCAACCCACCTATTTTCTTAGATAGCAAATTTCGCAATACGTCCGCAAAATCCATATGTCCACCTCGCGCAGTGTTAATCAAAATCACGCCATCTTTCATTTTAGAAACAGACCCCTCATCAACGATGTGTAGGTTGTCGGGCAAAAGCGGGATATGAAGAGATATGATGTCGGCCTGTTTTAATAAATCGTCCAGATCGTCAGTATACTCCAGCAACTTCTCCGCCTTTTCGTTTCGAACCTTATCGAACCCCAGAACTTTTGCCCCAAATCCCTTAAAAATCTTCGCTGCCTCGTAGCCAATTTTCCCAGTTCCGATAATACCTACCGTCTTAGTATTTAACTCCCCGCCGACCATACCTGCCCTAGAAAAATCTTGAGTTTTAACCCTCGGCAAATAAATTTGCATTTTTCGAAGCAACATCAACGATAGCAGCACCGCAAATTCGGCAACTGCCGCAGGAGAATAAGCCGGCACATTAGCCACTTTTATACCGTACTTACGAAATAATTCTGGATCTACCATCTCAAAACCCACTGTTCTTAGACTCAAAAATCTAATCCCAAGCTCTGCAAAAGTCGCCAGTTGGCGCTCGGTATATTTTCGGTCTGGCAAAAAATCCAACACTCCGTCGCACCCCTCGGCTATTTTGGAGTTTTCGTTACTCAGAGGCTCCTGCACCAAAACATATTCAACCTCCAGCTCCGTTCCTACCATTTCGAAATGTTCTATCTCGTCTGGACTAACATTGTAAGCGCAAAATCTCATCTTTATTTTTTCGCCTTTCCTCATAAAACTATATCACAATAATAATTCTTGTGCTAAAATCAAGCCAAAGAAAGGCGGGCAACAACAATATGGCAAACAAAGTAATGATAGTGGGGACCGGCAACGTTGGAATGAGCTATGGCTACGCTTTGGTCAACCAACGCACCGCGGTGAATGAACTAATTTTGGTGGACGTCAACCAAGAAGACGCCGAGGGCGAAGCCATGGATCTGCGCGACGCTTTGGCCGTGGCGCCCAGCTACCTCAAAATCAAATCCGGCACCACCGCCGACGCTGGCGACTGCGACATCATCGTCATTACCGCCGGTGTGCCCCAGCAGCCCGGCGAAAGTCGCATGGAGCTGCTCAAGAAAAACGCCGCTATCTTCAAGACCATGGTTCAGCAAATCATGGATTCGGGTTTCGACGGCATATTTGTCGTCGTTACCAATCCCATGGACGTCATGACCCATCTAGTCTGGCAATATTCTGGCCTGCCCACCGAGCGCATCATCGGTTCCGGCACTGTGCTCGACAGCGCGCGTCTGCGCCAACAGCTCGCCAAGCGCCTCGGCGTTCACTCCAGGAGCGTCCACGCCTACCAAGTCGGCGAACACGGCGACAGCGAATTCGCCCTTTGGAGCAGCGCTTTTGTCGGTTGCCAAAAAATCACCGAGCTGATTGACGCCGAAGAACTGTCGCGCATTGAAGATCTGGCCCGCAAAGAAGCCTACGCCATCATCGAAAAGAAAGGCGCCACCTACTACGGCATCGGCGCCTGCCTCGCCACCATCACCCACTGTATTTTGAGCGACGAAAACCGCGTCTTGCCAGTTAGCAATTTCGACGAACTCAGCGGCACCTTCAACGGCTTCCCGGCTGTGCTCGGCCGCCAAGGCATCCAGCGTCGCCTTGGCCCCCAACTTTCCAGCGACGAACAACAAAAGTTCGAAGCCAGCATCGCAGTCATCAAGCAAGCTATCGCCGAAGCTTCAAGCTAACTTTGCGCCCGGCCAGGACAACGACCAGTAGCGATCCAGCGGCAATCATGCCCAGTAGCGAACCCGTTGCGTTGTTAGCCCCGCCAAACAGTCCTCCGAACAATCCAGTACCTGGAACAGAAACACATTTAGCATCGTCTGCCCACAAAGATGAGGTGTACTGGCAAATGTCGGTCGGCAAGTCCGACTCATAGCTGATGTCGAAATTGTTGTAGCCATTAAACGGCAACGGAAGCGAGAAACTAGTCGCAAAGATCTGCGCATCATACAAAGCTTGATCGGTTGGGTTCATGCGGGTAGCAACGGAGGCTGAGTTACCAGAGAACACCACCCCAGCCCCAATCGTCAAATTAGCTAAGTTCTCATATGCTACCCAAATCCCTCCGCCATCCAGCATAGACGTATTTCCGCTAACCTCACCGCCCGTCATATTAAATGTAGCGATAGCATTAGTCAAACTCACGCCCCCACCACCGACAATGCCCTCAACGCAGTTGGCCGTGTTGCCACTAATTATGCCACCGGTCATATTAAACGCGCCCCCAACCCGCACTCCCCCACCACCATTGCGCGTCGTATTCCCACTAATTTCCCCGCCACTCATATTGAACGTAGCGCCATTACCCACAAACACTCCCCCACCGTTTTGCGCTATGTTGCCAGTGATTTTGCCACCGCTCATATTGAATGTATCAGAGGCGTCATAGACATATACGCCCCCACCACCCCCAGAGCCAGTTGTCATATTTCCGCTAATTTCCCCGCCAGACATATTGAATACGGCATTGGCACCTACAACTACGCCTGCCCCACTACCAGTGCCATTGGTCGTGTTGCCGCTAATCGTACCGCCAGTCATAGTAAATATACCTCTAACATACACATTGCCACCAGTCGTTATGTTATTACTAACCTGTGCATTGCCTTGTATGTTCAGCTTATGGCTGGTGCTATTTATATAAATCGCCCCACCAGCTGTAGTTGAATTATTGTTCTTGAGTACCGTATTACCCACCAGATTCACTGTCACGTCACCAGTTCCGACAGTATAGATTAACCCATTAGTCGGTGCAGCTACCGGGTTGCCACCGTCGATAACCACGCTATCGAGAGTCAGAACGGCAACACTAGGCGCGGTAACGTCTATACTAAATATCCGCCCAACAAATCCCGGATCTCGCGCCAAAGTAGCCGGACTAGCCGGGTTGACGGAAGCGAGCGTAATGTTCTTGCCGGCTACAATATTTTTAACTGCCGTGATGTTAAAATTCGCCCCAATAGTTATACCAAACTCGCTATTGTCCGTCGGTGCTTCGGCGATGCAAGTGTTCAGGTCTGTTTCGGTCATGATTGGCGTGATGGAGCAAGGAGTGCCTGCGGCACTAACGGAGGTTGGCCCGGCTAACAAAAACACACCGCCAAGCAGTGTTAAGCCTAAGAATCCTCGAATGATGAAATTTAGCGAATGTCTACCCCCCC
>Ga0209755_10002846_pt1 | contig 22708 bp, 24 predicted proteins | sample TergutCo191P1_FD_187301 | JGI IMG/M metagenome (GOLD analysis project Ga0209755, IMG submission 187301) | Cornitermes sp. P1 segment gut microbial communities from Petit-Saut dam, French Guiana - Co191P1 (SPAdes) (version 2) | ecosystem: Host-associated > Arthropoda: Insects > Digestive system... | reverse complement strand
AGGAAACTGAGCAGTACTACCTAATGGCGGAATACAGGACGGAAAGGCTTGGGCGGCAGATGCAGGAGATGATCGGTGCCCTTGTCCTGGAAGGCAAAATCAAGGATCCCCGGGTTTCCCCCTTCGTCTCGATTACCCGGGTAAACGTCTCGCGGGATCTTTCTTTCGCGGACGTGTACGTTTCCAATGTCCGGGGAACGGCGAACATCGACCAGTGCGCCCAGGGCTTGCAGAGCGCCTCCGGGTTTATCCGTTCCAAGTTGGGTTCCTCGCTGCACATACGGAAAATTCCGCATCTGCGTTTCTATCCCGACACGAGCGTTAGCGAGGGGTTCGACATGATACAGAAAATTGGGCAGTTGGTGGGGGACAGCCCGCCGCCGCCAGACGAGGGGTTATAAGACATACCGCCGACGGTATGTGCTCGGTAACCGGCTTTCCGATAAATTGTTTATAGGGGCAAACGCCCGGCATCGTGGGGGCGGATCACTTGGCAACCGGCTTATCCTAACAAGGGGGGTATTCCAGGCACTAAGCCGGTAAACGGCCGGCCTTACAGTCATGACAACCATCGGCAAAAGCGAAGACGACAATACTACGGCGACTCTTGCCGATGCGGCTCCGGAGAAGTGCCTTGACAGCGGCATGGAAAAGGACCTGGCCGCGGTCTCCGAAATCTCCGAGGAAGAAAAACGCGAAATCCGTTTAATGATAGACGGCATAGCCGAAAAAAACCGCAACGCCCTTTTCGTCGCCGGCGGCGGCGCGGCCGAGGGATCGTGGAAAAGCTTTAAGGCGAAAAAGCACGGCGGGCTTTTCCCTGTCCTGGTAAACGTCTTTGCCGCGCTGGCGCTTGCTGGCGGCTTTTTCGCGCTTTGGTCGCTCCAGAGCGAGGCCGACGTCCAGGCCCGCGAGGGGACCAGGGTGTTCAGCGACACCGAGCGCAGGCTTATCGACGAGATTCGAAGGGAGACCAGCGCCAGCCTGGCGGCGAAGGATCTGGAAATCAACATGCTGCTCGCCTCGTTGAGCGACATCGAGGCGCAGCTTAAGGCTCTCGCGCTTGGCGGCGAGGCGCTTACCCCGGAACAGCTGGAGATCCAGGAGCGGCTGGTAAGCGAGCAGGAGGAACGCCGCGCGGAGCTTGCGATTGCCCGGGAGGATCGCTCCCGCATTCTGGACGGCGCCTGGTCCAGGGAGACGACGCTTAGGGCCCAGCTTGTCGCCGTCGAGGAACGGCGGCAGGGCGACGACGAGCTTGACGCGGCGCGCGCCGAGCTGGCCGAACTTGCCAGGGATCAGGCTCAGGCCGCCGCGATGGAATCCCAGGTTACCGGCCTGTTCGCCGGCATTTACAGGCAGGTTGCCGAAAGCAACTTTTTCGAGGCCGAGCAAACGATAGGCAATCTCCGGGAATTCCTGGACGCGCCGGCCTTCCAGGCCGTTCGCGGCGTCCAGTCCAGAAGGGAGGTTTACGTCCAGGCGGCCAACACCCTGGAAACCCTGCTGGACATTGCCTACGAGGCCATGCGCGACGGCCCGCCGCCGCCGGACGGGAACGCCGAGGCAAGGCACCTGGGGGAAATAGAGAGGCTGGAAGGGGTTGTCGCGGAACTGGCGGCCGAGTTGGCGCACCGGGCGGAGCACGCCATGGAGGCCGGCCGGCTGCAGGAGGAAAACGTCAGGCTGCAGGAACAGCTTAACCAGTTGCGCCAGGTGGCGGAGCAGTTGCTTCAGTTGCAGCAGGTGCTGCCGCAGTAGCCCTGCCGGCCCGCGCCGCCCACTGGACAAATCCCGGGAAATGGGTATACTGGTAAGGAAGTCCAGCATTTTGCAACCAAATAGGGGAGGTAAGGCCAATGGCTACTCAGGGCAAAAAAAAATCTTCGCAGGGCGACTCGGAAATGGCGAAGAGGTTTAAGTCGAACCCCTTCGTCTTCATAGGGACCTTTTTTATTCTGGTCATCGTCGTCATCGCCTTCGTCTTCGTCACGCCCGCCGGGGCCGTGTTCGGGGGGATGATGGGCGGCGACCTGACCTTTGGGTACTACGACAGGCAGCCAATCAGCTTCGCTCCGGGCAACTTCTTCGCCAACGAGTACGAGTGGCGGCTCCGCCAGTGGCAGGCATGGATGGGGGGCGAGCTTTCCCCTTGGATCGAGCACCAGATATGGCGGGAATCCTTCGAGTCGGCCGCGGTTCATACCGCGATCCTTAGGACTATGCAAAGGGCTGGCTATTCGCCGCCGGCAAGGGTCGTCGATCGCGAGATGGCCAGGCTTCCCATGTTCCAGGACAACGGGCGCTTTTCCCCGGCGCTGTACAGGCAGCTTGACGAGGCCAGGCGGCTGGCCATATGGCGGCAGGTAAGTGACGGCATCGTCAGGGCCCGCTTCCTTTCCGACGCCGGTGGGCTCCTTACGCCGTCGGCCGAGGGGGAATTCATTGGAAGGATGGCCTCCACCGAGCGAAGTTTCGAGATGGCCGTTTTTTCGGTGGACGCATTTCCCGATTCGGAGCACGAGGCCTACGTGCGGGAAAACCCCGACCTGTTCCGTTCCGCCCACCTTTCCATGATTACGGTTCGCGGCAACGAGAGGGAGGCGCGCAGGATCCTGGCTTCCGTCTTGGACGGCGAGGCCTCTTTCGAGGACGCGGCAAGGATGTACTCCAGGGATAACTTCGCGGACAGGGGCGGCGACATGGGTTCGAGGATGGCCCACGAGCTAAGGTTTGACCTTCCGGATCCGGCTGTGTTCGACGCGGCTCTTTCCCTTTCGGCGGGCGAATTCAGCGACGTCATGCGGACGCCGGGCGGCTGGGTTTTCTTCCGCGCCGAGACGGACGTCCAGGAGGCGGACACGGCCGATCCCCTTGTCATGGGCAGGGTTCGCGCCTACATGCGTAGCTTCGCCCGTGGGCGCATGGAGGACTGGGCGATCGGGCAGGCCGAGGAGTTCGGCCGGCTGGTTGGCGAGTACGGGTTCGACGGGGCCCTTGCCATGCAGGATGACGTCGAAAGGCGCGCCTTTGGCCCCGTTCCGATAAACTTTGGCGGCGTCGATCTCTTTGAAACCCTTGGGACCCAGGACGCCGTCGAGCTTGGCGCTTCCGCGGGGAACGAGCATTTCTGGACCACGGCCTTTTCCACGCCACTGAACAGTCCGTCCTTGCCCGTGGTGCAGGGCGGAAGCGTGTTGGTGCTTTTCCCCACCGAGGAAACCGAGGCCCATTATTCCGCGATGGAACGGGTTGCCTCCAACTATACCGATTTCTGGCTCGGCAACATGGCCGACCAGCTTTTGCACCAGCACATTATGAACAGCCCCAGGCTTGACGACAGGTTCATGGAAACGTATTTCCGCGTGTTTATGCCCTAAATGTGGGCCAGGGAGCGCGCCGTGGGTAAATCCGGCGACCGTGGGTTTTTGTACAAAGGGAAGACACTTCTCTCCGGCGTGGATCCTTCCGGGCGGGCGGATCGCATCGCCGAGGCTATTGACGTTACCGACAAAACCTTGTACCTGTGCCCTTCCCCCTTGTATGGCTACGGGGTGGAGCGTCTGCTTGCCCGTATCGCGAAGGCCAAGGGTTCCGCGCTTCTGTGCCTGGAGGCCGAACCCGAGCTGTACATACTTTCCCAGAAATTTTTCGACAGAACCCTAAAGTACAACCCCCTTCTGGGCTTTGCGGGCAACATTTCCGAGGACGAGCTCTGCGGCATGGTAAGGCGAAAGTGGGGTCTGCGCACCTTTACCTCGGTAAAGACCGTCCGCATAAGCGGCGGCTGGCAACTGCATCCCACCCTGTACGAAACGCTGGAAAGGGCGCTGCAAAGGGAAATCGCCCTTGACTGGAGCAACGCCATGACCCTGGCCAGGCTGGGTCGCCTTTACATCCGCAATTCCCTGCGTAACCTTGCCCTTGTGCCCCGGTACCCCTCGCTGGAAGGGCTTTCCTTTGGCCGCGTGCCGGTTCTGGTGCTGGGGGCGGGTCCCTCGCTGGACGGGACGCTCGACGCGCTTTCGACCCGTTTTGGGAAAGCGCTGGGTGCCACGGAGGGCAGGAGCTTTCGTATCGTCTGCGTGGACACCTGCCTGCCGGTCTTAAAGGCCAGGGGGATAAGGCCGGATCTTGCCGTCATCCTGGAAAGCCAGCACTGGAACCTGGGGGATTTTGTCGGTCTTTCCGGCTGGGATATCCCCTTCGCTATGGATCTTTCCGCCCTGCCCCGGTCGGGCAGTGTCTTGTCCGGCGGGCGTTTCCTTTTCTTTACGCCCTGGACGGAGCTTCGCATTTTCGACAGGCTTGCGGCCCTGGGGCTGTTACCCGAGTCCATGCCCCCGCTGGGATCGGTGGGGTTAAACGCGGTGGCGATTGCCCTGCGGGTTAGCTCGGGGACGGTACTTACCGCCGGCCTGGATTTTTCGTTTACCATGGATCTGTTCCACTCGCGGTCCAGTCCGGGGCATGTCGCCAGGCTGCGACGCCAGAATCGCTTCTCGGGCCTTTTGAACGTGGACGCGGCTTTTGGCGAGGCCGCTTTTGCCGCAACCGCGAAAAGCGGGGGGAAGGTCTTTACAAATCCCGCGCTGCGGGGCTACAGGGATCTGTTCGAGCGGGAATTTGCCGAGTTTGGGTGCAGCCCCCCCCAGCTTTTTGACATTGCCGGAAATGGCCTTTCCCTAGGCATTAAAGCCCTTTCGCCCGAAGCGGCCTTTGAAATTCTTTCCGCCACCGGCCGCGTAGCGCCCAGCCATCCCGGTGGGGACGGGGCTACGGCGACGGAGCTTGCCGAGCAGCTAAAGGCGCTTGCCCGGGCGGAGCGGGAGCGCCTTGCGTTGCTGCGGGACATGCTTACCGGAAAGACAGGCATGAACCACGAAAGGCTTGACACTCTTGTCGACGAGTGCGATTACCTATGGGCGCATTTCCCGGACTGCGCCGCCAGCAAACGCCGCCCGTCCTTGGCGGAACTGGAGTCCGGCGCGGGCGCCGCGATTTCGTTCCTTAAGCGCGTCCGCGTCGAAATCGATCCGTTTTTTAGGCTTTGGAGCCTGATGGCCGAAAAGCCCGCGTCTTGGGCGGCATAAGACCCGGCGCGGGCCTGGCGTTTACCACTCCCTGGGCACGAAGCCCTCGGGAAGATCCATTCGCATTGTGTCACCGCTCTGCGCTACCACGAAAAAGCCGGCCTCCTGGGCGGCCTCCCTTTGCCTGGGGCCGAACACGGCTCCGGCCATCGCCCCGAGGATCCGCCGGCGATCGCCGCACTTGTCGTGCGCGCTGCGTATTTTTTCCAGCCGCTCCTTGTGCTTGCCCACGTCCTTCGTCTTTACCTTGGCCTTTACTTCCACATCATTCGGGGGCAAAATAGTTGTCGGGGCTGGGAGCCAAACCAGCAATAAGGCCGTGTGAACGATCTAGTCCAACGGTAGCCACTTCCGCTAAAGCCGACAACTTGATCGATCCGCAGATCGCTAGATATCGCTTTCCGTGCGCCTAACCCAGGTTTCCTCCTCGCCGAAAAGCGTAAGAACCAGGGTGTCCCCATCCACGAAATAATTTTCCGACTGTGGCGAAAAGAACCCCTCCAGCGCCTCGACTGCGGCCTCCGGGCTGAACCCCCCGGCAAGCATAGCCGATTCCAGCGCGTCCCTGGAATACCACGCGGAAGCCAGGTCAATCATAAGGGGCGACCTGGCTATGGTGCTGTGGACGTGCGTCCTTTCCAGGGTTATCGTGCCGTCGCCAGCGGCAAAGGTTCCCCTTGCGACCGGCAGGACGCCGTCCCGCCACGAATATTCCCAGTTCCCGTTGTCAAACCTGTATTCACAGCCCTCGCCGTTTCCCCATTTTCCATCAAGGGCGCAACCGCTGGCTTTCATCCCCCGCAGATCCCCCTGCGACAGTTATTTTGGTACTACCCAAATATTGATAGTATTCTATGTAGCCTAATCTGGGGAATGTCAATTGTCAACTATCCAAGTCTGGATATCATGATTTTATGGGTTTCGGTGAACATCTTAAAGGCGAGCTCGAATACAGGGGTATGCTGGTAAAGGAACTGGCAAACGCCACCGGTATACCAAAACAAACCATAGACAAATACTTGCTTACCAACAGCGTAATGCCATCCGCCGACAAAGCCGTAACCATAGCCAAGACGCTGGGGGTGACGGTGGAGTACCTGATAACCGGCAGGACGGTTCCGTACGCAAAAATGCCCCACCAGAGTCCGGAGATGCGTTCGATAGCGAACCACGTCGAGCCGCTTTCATACGAAAAACGCAAGATTGTGGAACAAACGGTCGCCGAATTGGTGAGGCTTCTGCGGCGTCCCCTAAGCGACGAGCCGATGGCGCTAACCACGCTCCAAAAGGTTTTCCTAAGGCTGTTCCGGTAAGACCGCCTACCGCACGACCCCGTTTTGGACTATAAGCATCTCGGCCGGATCCAGGGTGGCCGCAAAACCCGCCCTGTGAAGCTCGGCCATGGATAGCCGCATCCAGTGGCCGAAGGTGCCCGGTTCCGTGCCGGCGGGATTCATCGCCGGGGCGCGTCCCCCGGGAACCCTTGCGGCCTCGGGCATAAGGACGTATCTGGTTGTCCAGTAATCCAGCGCGAAGGCATCGGTTGACGCGGCGATTTTGTTCGTCCGCACGGCGGCGTTAAAGTTGACTCTGGGGCCGCGATCCGGGCCAACCCAGATCATGTCCGTTATGTTCAGCACCGGCATTCGGGTGTACACCATCAGGGTTCCCATGCCGCCGGTAAAAACGCTGTCGTGGGCTCGGCCGCCGGGGATCGTCCTGGTAAGCCGGTCGGAGGGCACGCCCATGTAGTTCTTGACTGCGGCGGTTACCTGGAGCCACGAATGCGACTTTAGCACAGGCATGTTGATGACCTTTAGAATCTCGCCGTTGAAAGTCCGGGTTGCCGGGTTCCATATGCCGTACCTAAAGCTTACGTGCGTGCCGAACTCGGTGGTAAACTTGGGGTAGGAAACCGCGATACCTGTATGGCGTGCGGTACCCTCCATTACAAAGCCGTCCCTCATGTCTCCCGTGTTGAATTCCTGCACGCGAACCGTGGTAAAGTCGTCCCAAAGCACCCCGGTAACGCGATGCCCCATCGCCTGAAAATACCGAATCACGGCCATGGTGGACTGGCCGGTGTCCTCGGCATTATTGAGCGCCCAGTCCAGACTGCCACCCCTGCCGAAACTGCCAAACTGCGCCTGGCCGTTGTCCGCCACGATAATCTCCCCGGAAAAGCCGTCCGGGTGATCCAGAATCTCCCGTATAACTTCGCGAATAACATCCGTGTTGGTGCCCCCGCGTTGGTCCCACTGGGCGTTGATCTTCAATAATACCACGTCGCCAGAGGCGATAAGCCCATGGGGTGTAGCCGTGGTTTGGTAGAAATGCAACCCGTGGTTTTGCATCGAGCGCAGAAGCCGCTGCACACCGTCGTCCGTGCCGGTGCTGTCCTCTATAAAAACCGCCGAAACAATGCCGTCTGGAAGCGTCATGCCCGGGGTGTACGGTTCGTTGGCATCCAGAACCGGGATTTCGGCGGGCGGCGAGGCGACAGGCGGTGCCGCCGCGACCCTTCGCTGTTGCTCCGCGCACCCGGCGCTGAACAGAATCAAAATCAGCAGAACAGCACCGAATATCATTCCAGTCTTTTTCATGGCAAACTCCTTTCCCTATTGCGTATTCTACAGCCTAGCCAAAATAAATTCTATGGTCCAGCCGGCGATCATGGCAAACGCTATATTATACGCAAGATACAGCGCGAAATGCTTGGCTCCGAAAATCATCTTTACCGCGCTGATATTGTTGATCTTGACCGTCGGCCCGGCGAGCATAAATGCCATCGCGTCGCCCGTGCCCATACCCGCCTGCATCCACGCCCTAACCAGCGGAATCGTGCCCCCGCCGCAGACGTACAGCGGGATGGAAACCGTCGTGGCGAACAGCACCCCAAGCCCACGCCTTTCCCCGAACAGCCCCGCGACCAGATCCGGCGGAACATACCTTTCGAACCAGGCGGCAAGCGTTATGCCGAACAGAAGATACGGCGCGGTAATCCTGAACGCCTTGAACAGGTCCAGAAAGAATACCCTTTTCCGCCTGTCGTCCTGCGGGGCGAACCGTTCAAACGCGAACAGGGTTTTGTTCCGAAAGAGCAAAAGGACAAGGCCGCCGGCCAGAACCCCGCTCAGAAAGCTAAGGCCAAGCCGAGCCAGTGCCAGCCTCGCGCCAAGGGCGAAGCTGAAAAACAGGATGTTGGGGTTAAGCAGGATCGAGCTAATCATGAAGGCGGCCAGAAGGTGCTGCGGAACGCCCTTTTTCCCAAGCGCGGCGATAATCGGCACCGTGCCGTACATGCACAGTGGCGACACGATTCCTAGAAAGGCCGCGATGCAAAGCGGAACCGGCCAGAAAGTGTTGGAGGCAAGTCGCACCATCTTCGCCGCGATTCTGTCCGAAAGAAAAACCGACACCAGCGACCCAGCGACAAGCCCCACGGCCCAGTAAGGCCCGATTTGCTGGAACTGGAGCCAGACGCTGCCGAGCAGCATTCTAATTTCATGCATTTCTGCCAGTGTAGACGGGTTTTCGGGCTAGGACAAGAGTAGAATTTTCCCAAAACGACAATCTATAATTTTTTCAGCCTCTTTTCAATGGCCTCGTCGAGATCCAGCAGAACCGCCCTGCGCAGATTCTTGAGTGCATCCTCCGGCAACGGCTTCACAGAAAAAAGTTCCGTCGTATCTATTGAAAGCGCAGTTGCAATCCTTTCCAGCATCTTCACCGAGGGAAATTTCTTTTCCATCTCGATCATTGTTATGTATGTGGTGGCGGTATCCGCTTTTTCCGCAAGCTTTTCCTGGGAAAAGCCCAGTACCCGCCGCCTTTCCCGCATGTTCAAAGCCAGCACATGCCTAAGATTGGTCATTCCATCCCTTCCAGATAATAAATCCATAATATTGACCTCTGGGGTCTTGATAATGACCTGCCAGATGATGAACAGCATTTAATGACCCGGCAGGTTAATGACAAATGCCCAGGAGCGGGGACTAATAAAAATTGCAAGCTGGTTTTGGATGAAGCGAAATCTACAAGTTGTGAATCAATGGCTCTTATGGGCTGTTTATAAGCGCCGGCGGGCATTGTACGCGGAGGGCTTTATGAGCTTGAGAAAAACCGTGGTTGCGATTTTTGCGGTTGCCGTTGTTGGTATCTTTGTGGGAATGGGGATCGCTCATGCGCAGGGCGGTGTTCCAAGTGGCACTGTACGTTGGGAGCATCATTTCGTGCGTACCGATGTTGTCATCAACAATATATTTGAATTTAACCGGCTAGGGGCTGAAGGCTGGGAATATGTTGGAACTAACTGGGGGAGAAGTGTTTTTAGGCGCCGGCTACCATAATCGTGTCGTTTCATCAAACAACGAAAGCCGCTGCTATAGGGGGCCTTAGTTCCCTATAACGGTGCAACACAGGCGCAGAGCCTTTCGCACCTTCGCATAAAAGTTCCACTGAGGATCATGTTGCGCTAATTTGGAAAAATTTCTTTGTGGTGTCTGCGTTTTGTCACGGCCAAACGAAACGGAGTGGCCTCCTTCGTTTTGAACTATTAAGTTTTTCTTGATAGTTGCTCCCTGCTCCATTTGGCGCGAGCCCCCAGTTTGAGCCATCCGAAAATTTCGGATAGTTGAGTACTACTCCAACTCATTATCCGAAAAAAAATTGGATATGGCCGTTTATCGTTCTGATGCCCACACCATAAAAGTTTGTCATCATTTTTTGGGTAAGCCAGACATTCTCGTTTTCATGCCACATCTCGACGCTTTGTTTCTGGCTGCCCGTTACCCAGCAGAAAACTCCACACCAACCATCTTCCCCAAAGCCCACGGCTTCGATAAAATAGCCCTACATGAAACCAACCAAAAGATTTACACCACCCTTGTGGTCGATGAAATCCGACCGCAAGGGCTGTTAGGACAACAAACCGAAACGCAAGAAAAGCAAAAGAAACCACCGACAAACTATTTCCTGGCGAACGGTGGCAAGCAATACGATGCCATTGTCAACGGGCTGGCGTTTGAATTCAAAAATGTTGGTGGTAATGCAAACACGCTTATCACCCATTTTCTAAAATCCAGGACACAGACCCCAAATGTTTTCATTAATCTCGAAATGTCCAATTTGACAAGCCGCGAGGTAATATCGGCCCTTTATGGCGCAAAGAGAGGGAACGCTGCCCGCAGCAACCGAAGGAATATCGCCATTCCTTCCTCCCAGTCCCCGACTTATACACCAAGTATACCCAGCCGCAAAAGTTTGTCAAGTATTTCCCCCGCCATCTTCCCCAAGCCCCCCGCCTCCGGTAAAATGAACCCGTATGGAACTAACCGAAGAATTTATCAAAGCCCTTGCAGTCAACGAAGTCAAACTGATCAAGGGCATAGCGGTCGCCCTTGGCATTGGCGAGGGGCAGGTTTCCGCCGTAATCGGGCTGTTTGCGGAGGAATGCACCGTTCCTTTCATAAGCCGTTACCGGAAGGAACAGACTGGCGGACTGGACGAGGTGCAGGTGCGGGACATCGAGCACAAATACAGCAGCGGGAAAAACCTTGAAACCCGGCGAATCGAAATCACAAGGCTTATTTTCGAGCAGAGAAAACTTACGGAAACCCTGTACGACAATATCAGCCGTGCGGCAACTCTCGCGGAACTTGAGGACATATACGCGCCTTACAAACGCAAGAAGAAAACAAGGGGAATGATAGCCGTAGAGAAGGGTCTGGAACCGCTTGCACAGGCCATGCGCGAGCTGGAGGCAGATCCGCTGGTCGCCAAGGCCGCCGAGTTCGTCACCACCGACCCTGAAAGCCTCGAAAACCCCGCACTTGTCGTGGCCAATGTCGAAGATGCCTTGCAAGGCGCAATGGACATCATCGCCGAGGCCACTTCGCAGGATCCCGAAAACCGGGCACATATCAAATCCTTCTATACTAAGGATGGCAGGGTTATCGTCAAAGGCTCCGGTAAGGAGGGCAAGGGGGACGAGGAGGCGAAGAAGACCAGTGTTTACCAGATGTACTGGGACTACACCGAGGCGCTTTCCCGAATCAAGCCCCACCGAATTCTCGCAATCAATCGCGGCGAACGCGAGGGCGCGTTGGATGTGACCATCGACGTGGACGAGAACACTGCGGCTGGGTTGCTCCAGCAGAGTTACGAGTTGCACAATGATTATCACAAAACCGCGATAGAGGATGGGTTGAAGAGGCTCCTGTCCCCAGCGCTTCTTCGGGAAATCCGCGGCGACCAGAGCGACACGGCGGACGATCACGGCATCGGCGTGTTCAGCGAGAACTTGAAAAACCTGTTGTTGCAACAGCCGATCAAAGGGACTCGGGTTTTGGGGATTGACCCAGGGATTCGCACCGGAACAAAGTGCGCCTTTCTGGACGACACCGGAAAATACCTCGACAACGTTGTTATCTACAATCACAAGGCCGAGGAAGCGAAGCGCAATATCCTTAAAGGGATTCGCGCATACGATGTGCAGTTGATAGCCGTGGGGAACGGTACCGGAAGCCGCGAGGTGCAGGAAATTGTTAGCGCTTTGATTAGCGAGAATAATCTTGAGGTGCTGTACACCGTGGTTGACGAGGACGGCGCGTCGGTGTATTCCGCCAGCGACATTGCCCGCGAGGAATTCCCGGAGCTTGATCTCACGATTCGCGGGGCCATTTCTATAGGAAGGCGTTTGCAGGATCCGCTTGCCGAGCTTGTCAAAATCGATCCCAAGTCGATTGGCGTGGGGCTGTACCAGCATGACGTGAACCAGAAAAAACTTTCCGACAAGCTGGACGAGGTTGTGTCTTCGGTTGTTAATAATGTTGGCGTTAATCTGAACACTGCCAGCGCATCGCTTTTGAAATACGTTTCCGGGATTAACAGTTCGCTTGCCCGCAAGATCGTCAAGTACCGGGATGAGAAAGGCAGGATCGCCAGCCGTTCGGAGCTGACCTCGGTTCCCGGCATGGGGCCGAAAAGTTTTGAGCAGTGCGCCGGGTTTCTTAAAATCCCGGAGAGCGCGGAGCCGCTGGACAACACCTGGGTTCACCCGGAGAACTACGCGGTTGCGCGGGAGATCCGCGAGACGATCACCGCAACCGCCGGACTTGGTTCGGATGCGATGGCGACGCTGAAGGACAAGCACGGCGTGGGGGAAACCACGATCCGCGACATTGCCGAGGAGCTGAAGAAGCCAGGGCGAGATCCCCGGGACGATTACCCGAAGCCGGTCATGCAGAAGGGCGTGGTGACGTTCGAGGATCTGCGCGAGGGGATGAAGATTACCGGGAAGATCAAAAACGTCGTGGACTTCGGTGCGTTTGTCGATCTTGGGATCAAGGAGACCGCGCTGGTTCATATTTCCGAGATGAGTGACAGTTTCGTCAAGGACCCGATGGACGCAGTCAAGGTCGGGGACGTGCTGGAGTTCAGGATTATCAGCCTGGACACGGAGCGGCGGCGGATTGGGCTTTCGCGCAAGAGCGAGGGCAAGGCCGGCGGGGGAACCTCTGCGGGTGGTGCTTCCAAGAGCGCGGGTTCCGGGGCTGGTGCCGCGAAAGGCGGCGACGGGAAGCCCAAGGTCGCGGTTGTCAAACGGGGGGACAAGCCCCAGTTTGAGCCACGGGAGTCTAGGGGCAGAGACGCACGCAACGATGACGGGACGATGTACAATCCTTTCGCGGCGGCTTTTAAGAAGCCGGGGCGAAAGTAGGAGTTAAAAACCAACGCCCAGCATAAGTCCAAAAGATGAACCTATGCTGGGCGTTGCTTATTGCTTAATCAGAAAACTGTGAAAAAGTGAACTGGTTGTTTCCCGCTGTGACTGGCACCAGTCCTATGTACAATCCTTTCGCGGCGGCGTTTAAGAAATCGGGACGGAAGTAGAAACTGGAAGCACGCTTGGCGCATATCGGTATGCGTTAATTACACTCTGGTGAAAGGTCCTGCGTTGATCAGATGCCCCATTTCCGACACCAGTACGGCATTCCCCCTTGGGTTTGAGAAAACCAAAGTGTTGCCGCTGATAACCCAGTCTACCGTAACGGCAAGCACATAGCCTTCGCCGATGATAGTGATGGTTGCTGTCGTTGCAGTTGATGACCATGAAAAGGGAGTTTCCCAATATCCAGTTCCATCTGAATTAAGCACAAACGTAGCCCACTCCTCTTGACCAAGCCAAGTTCCATGGAGTGCTGCGGGGTTGCCATTATCGTTGTCACTGCTGTCCGTGGGGCACCCCGTCATCGAGAACCCGATTACCGCAACCATGGCGATAATCCCGAAAAGTTTGAACCTGTTCTTCATAGAAGAACCTCCTGTTTTTGAATTGCCAACCTTTACCTTTTTGGCGGACAATCACGAAAGTAAACCGCCCATACGAGCAGATCATTTATACAAAAGGCAGGATAAATTCCGCCGTTTTGCCAAGCAAATTAGGGAAGCAATTTAACGGAGGCCGGTTTTCCGTAACTACCACCCTGGAAACCGCAAAATCTCAAAAATCCCATTGGAATCATATATTATAGTCCCAATGGGATTTTGTCAACATGGGCAAGCCGTAGTTAAATAAAAAAGCTATAGAGGTTGCGAAACATGGACGGCCAAGCCATAAGGGATACACTGGGAAAAAACATCAAGTTGCTACGAGCCAGAAGGGGACTTTCCCAAGCCGATCTGTCCGAAAAAGCGGATATTTCCATCCCTTTCCTGAGTAACGTCGAGCGTGGCATCAAATTTCCCCAACCGGAAATGCTGTCAAAGATAGCGAATGCCCTCGGAACGGAAGTTAGCGAGCTTTTTTCAAGAAATCTCGCCGGCGACACGGGCAAGGAATTGCTCGGCCACATGTCCGAAGATCTTGCGAAAAACGTCAATCAGGCAATGGAGGATGTTTTCAGGAGGTATCTGGGCTAGACAGTTCAAACTATATGTTGGCAAAATGTGGCGAGATTACACATGGACGAGGACATTCGCTGGAAGCAGCGTTTTCAAAATTACGTCGCCAGTTCCGACATCGACCCAGCTTGCTATATGTTGCTGGGGACTTCCTGTAACCTAGGCTACCTAGGACAAATAATTGTATTGGCAAGCGTGATACGGTGACCGCCCATAAAAAGAACATGCCAACAATCGCTGCCTTGAACAGCACCACGAGCCAGCAAAGTATTTATTATCTGGGTACGGGTAAACCGATCGTTCCAAACAAGCCATACGTTCCCCTGACCTTCGGCTACCCCAACATTTGCAGGCTCACCAACCGCCCGCTCAAGTGCCGTCAAATGACGAAGCAACAGAGCCCGGTTCCCATACACAACAACGTACCCCGGTTGCCGCAGGGGATACCGTGCAAGGTATTCGGCAATTCCCCGTTCCATATCACGAGAGATGGGGCTGGTAGAGTTTAGATTCACTTCCCTTCCTGTCGGCCCCACGGCACCCACGGAAATTCGATGCCCATCCATACTAAAAACCGTACCGGACAAACATTCCTGAACAGCCCCAAAATACAAAAGGGCAACGGTTACATGGGTGGAGCACTGCACGTTATCCCAAATCCATAACCTGTACCCTGGTGCGGAAACCCCGTTTATGGGAGAATCAGTAACCCTGCCCATATCTCAACCCATACGGTGCTCTATTGCGGCAGGGAACAGCACGGCAACGTGTGTTGTTCCAAGTACTTCAGGCGCGGGTGTCGGGGAAGTTCCACAACCGCCTAACAATCCCCCCAGAGCTACGAAGACAGTTATGCCTATTAACTTTCTCATGGTGCCTCCTTACAACAACTTATCGTACACCACCACACAACTGGGGTCAAGTTTAATGTGTTATACTTTGGCAACCAAGTAAACCCAAAGGAGAGCGTTATCATGAAAAATCAAGAGGTATCCAGGCTAGACTGTTCAAACTATATGTTGGTAAAATATGGTGGGGTACAATGGACGATGATATCCGCATTGAAGACGGGCAGGCCTGGATGGACATGATCAAGGATCGCAATCTTGCCGCCCATTCTTACGACGAGGCGGCTGCGGAAAAATTGGCTGCCGCAATAACGGGCAGCCATTACCGCCGGTTCAGTGCGTTCGCGGAAAAGATGAGCGGTTTGACATAGGCATGAAATACGGATTGTCCGACCGGACACTCGACACGCTTGATGCTATTTTCAGGAAATACCCCGGTATTAAACAAGCCGTTCTTTACGGCAGCCGTGCGAAGGGAAATTACCGCACCGGTTCCGACATTGATCTTGCCCTTATGACAGACGGCACCTTTACCCGAACGGACCTGCTTCGCATTGCCGGGGATTTCGACGATTCCGACATGCCGTACATGGTCGATGTTTTGGTTTACGGAGATCTGTCGAACCCGGATCTGAAAGCCCACATTGATCGCATGGGAAAGGTTTTGTATTCCCAGGCGTAATTAGGCCAGGCGGTATATGATTCTAAGCGCGTCCAGGCGGACGGACATACCTGCATTTTTCCACGAATGGTTTTTAAACCGCCTAAAAGAAGGGTTCGCCCTTGTTCGCAACCCCATGAACGCGAGCCAGATAAGCAAGGTAACACTGGCACCCGATATCGTCGATTGCATCGTCTTCTGGACCAAAAACCCCGAGGCGATGATTCCCTGGCTGGACAGGCTGGATGGGTATCACTATTATTTTCAATTTACCCTGACCCCTTACGGGAAGGAAACGGAAACCCATCTTCCCGACAAGGCAAAGATTATTGACACCTTTAGGCGGCTTTCTGACAGGCTTGGCGCACACAGGGTTGTCTGGCGTTACGATCCGATTTTTATTAACGCGAAATACTCCATCTCGTACCATGCCGAACATTTCGGCATAATCGCGAACGCGTTGCGCGGCTACACCGAAAAGGCGACCATCAGCTTTATCGACATGTATTCCAAAACGGAGCGAAACATGTCGGGGCAAAAACCGGAAATTATTGGCCAGGAAACGAAGCGCGAAATCGCAAGGCAACTGGCGAATGCGGCACGCGAAAATTCCCTCGCAATCGAGACATGCGCGGAGGACATCGAACTGTGCCAGTACGGCATAACGCGCGCGAGGTGCATTGACGGCGATCTTGCCAGCCGAATCATTGGGTGCCCGATTGACATAAGGAAGGACAAATCGCAGCGGCCGGAGTGCGGCTGCGTTGCCAGCGTTGACATCGGGGCGTACAATACGTGCCTTCATGGGTGCCTGTACTGCTACGCAAACCACGGCCATTCCGCCGCGCTGGAAAACACGCAAGCCCACGACAAGTCATCGCCCCTGCTAATCGGCAGGGCGGACTGTTATACGGAACGGGAGGCGAAAAGCAACAGGCGCGTGCAGGGGGAGCTTTGGGGCTAGATCCCCGGAAGACGCGGAACGACGGGCCTTCGTCAATTCGAGCAGGGAAGGCTTTGTATCCAAAGCGGAGGCTTTTACGAGGTTCCACCATTCGATTCTATTTGAAATTACACATTTTACATATGAAATATATCCTTTCCATGGCACGGAACACGGAAACCGGGGAGATGCACCTGTTGACCAAAACCCCGATTTCCTGTAAGCTAACTAAATGGCATGAGTTTTCCGAGTATTTCGGAAGCGGCATATACCTAGGAGGAACGATGAGCGTCAAGATACGACTCAAGAAATTTGGCAGCAAGAAACGCCCTTACTACCGCATTGTGGTGATGGACAGCCGAAGCCCGAGGGACGGGAAGACTATCGACGAGTTGGGGTATTACCATCCCATAGAGGCGGAGGACAGGCAGATCCATTTTGACGAGGGAAAGGCAAAAGACTGGCTTGCAAGAAGCGCGACCCCAAGCGATACGGTTCGCAAGATTTTCAATAAAAAGGGCCTTCACGTTACATAAGGCGCCGGCAAGGTAGGGTTATCGGCATGGAAAAGGATCTGGTGGAATATATTGCAAAGTCCCTGGTGGACGATCCGTCGCAGGTTACGGTGGACGTCGTGGAAGGCGAAAAATCCACGATACTGGAACTGCGGGTTGCCGAGGACGACATAGGCAAGGTTATAGGCAAGCACGGGCGTATCGCAAAGGCCATACGCACGGTGCTTCTGGCCGCCACCGCAAAAACGGGCAAGCACACGGTACTGGAAATTCTCGACTAAGGGCGGGGGCTTTTCCAGCTTCAAGACAAGCCTCATGGGTTCCAGTCGGAGCGTTGGTTGAAGGGGCGTCTCCCGTATCTATACTTGGACACGGAAATCAGCACATGACCAAACAGTTTGTCGCCGGGATTGTCGGCGCGCCCTTCGGGTTGAAGGGGTTCGTAAAGGTAAAGTCGCTTTCAGGCGAAACGGAACACCTATTGCGGCTAAAGTCCGTAACCCTGCGCCAGAACGAAAGGGAACGGATTATGGACATAGAGGAAAGTTCCTCCGTCCCACCGGCCATGATAATGCGCTTTGCGGGGTTCAACAGCCCGGAGGAGGCGAAGGCGCTTACTGGGGCGGAGCTGCTTGTGGCCCGGGAGGACGCGGCACCGTTGCGGCCCGGGGAATTCTACGTGGAGGATCTAAAGGGGCTGGCGGTGGTTTCGGCTTCCGGCGATCGTGCCGGAGAACCCCTGGGGCATATCGTTTCGGTAATCGACGCCGGCGGCAGCGATCTTGCCGAGATACGGCTGCAGGACGGGAACACAAGGCTGGTTCCCTTCCGCGAGGAGTTTTTCTCCGGCGTTGATCCGGAGAAAGGACAGGCGGGACTCAAAAACGCCTGGGTTCTGGAATGAAATACACGGTTCTGACGCTTTTCCCCGAGATTACCGACGCTTTTTTCGCCACCTCGATCATGGCCAAGGCGATTGCCAGGGGGATTATCGACTATAAGGCGATTAATATCCGGGACTTTGCCTTCGACAGGCACAAGACCTGCGACGACGCCCCCTACGGCGGCGGGCCTGGGATGCTTATGCTGCCGGAACCCCTGGGGCGGGCCCTGGAAGCGGCCGGGGCTCGGCGGAAAGGGGAGGAACCTGGGGATGGGGCTTCCGCTGGAAAGCCCAGGGTTATCTACCTTAGCCCCTCCGGTAGGCCCTTCGACCAGGCTCTTGCCTGGGAGCTTGCCGGGGAACGGGAGCTGGTCCTGCTTTGCGGGCGCTACGAGGGGATTGATCAGCGCGTGATAGATTTGTATATTGATGATGAGGTCTCCGTGGGCGATTACGTGCTGTCCTCCGGCGAGGTCGCGGCGCTGGCCGTCGTGGACGCGACCTACCGGCTGATCGGCAGGGTGATAACCCCCGAATCGCTGGACGAGGAGAGTTTCTCGGGCGGGCTTTTGGAGTATCCGCAGTATACACGTCCGGAGATTTATGGTACGATCAGGGTTCCCGAGGTGTTGATCTCGGGCCACCACGAGAACATACGGCGCTGGCGGATTGAAAGACGGGTCGAAAAGACCCTTCGCGACAGGCCCGACCTGATCCTGCGGGGCAGGGAATCGGGGCTTTTTGACGGTGAGACAAACGGCATCATAGACCGCCTGCTCCACGCCGGTGGTTGAAGGAGATACGAAGGATGAACGAGATTAGGGCTATTGACGCATCGCAGATGAAGGAGAATCCGGACAAGTTCAAGATCGGGGATACCGTCAAGGTGCACTTTAGGATTATCGAGGGCACGGACGCCAAGACGGGGCAGGCCAAGGAGCGAATCCAGGTCTACGAGGGTCTGGTTATCGCCATGAAGAACGCCGGCGTGGGCAGGACGTTTACCGTGCGGAAAAACTCCTACGGCGTGGGCGTCGAGAGGATCTTTCCCGTGCACTCACCCCGCGTCGCCAAGGTCGAGGTCATGCGCCAGGGCAAGGTTCGCAGGGCGAAGCTGTACTACATTCGCGGCAAGATTGGCAAGGCGGCGAAGATCAAGGAGCTTATTGTCAGGAAACGGGACAGGAAACCTGCGGCGATAGCGACGGTGGCTCCCGCCCCTGCAAACGTGGAAACCGCAAGCGCGGAAGCCTAACACTTCTCGGGGGAACTGGCGGGTTTCCCCGGGCTCTTTCCAAGCAGTTACCCGAAACAGTAGCCCTCTGCAAGCAAGGAGCACGCTATGGAAATCAGGCAAGCAATTGACCTGGGGGCTGGTACCCGCGAAAAAATCAGCGAGATATTCGTTGACGGGTTTTACGGCGATCTAAAAATGCTGTGCAAGGACAGGGACATGCTGGCAAGGGCATGTGCGCACATGTTCGCTATTGGGCATTTCCATGCCGCGATAATCGACGGCGAGATTGCCGGGGTCATCGCCTGCCTGGACAGGGACACTTACTGCGTGCGACCCGACCGAAAAATGCTTGTAAAACACATGGGCTTCTTTAGGGGCATGTTCACCAGCTTTGGCTTCAAGTACCTTAGCCATGATCCAAAATACCCGCCGCAGGTCAGGATGGACGATAAAACGGCGTCGATCGAGTTCGTCGTGACCAGCCCGAAGCACAGGAAAAAAGGCGTCGCCACGGCAATTCTGAACCACCTGCATTCGCTACCCGAGTACAGGGACTACGTGCTGGAAGTAAAGGACACGAACACGGGCGCGGTGGAGCTGTACAAAAAGATGGGATACAGGGAAATCCACAGGAAGAAGTTTCGCTGGGCCAAATACGCGGGTTTCGAATACTTCGTGTACATGAAATACTCGAAGCCCGTGCATTAATCAGGAAGCCTTTTCCGCGACATCCCCTGTGGATAGCCCTGCGGGAAAAAAGATGTTGAACACCGTGCCCTTGCCGGGCTCGGTCTGCAGCTTTATCGTGCCGCTGGCGTCCCGCACGCGATCCCGAACCAGGCTTAGGCCGACGCCCCGGAAAAACTGGCCCCCTTCCCCGCCTTCGACGGTACTAAACCCAAGCGAGAAAATGGCGTTAAGAAGCCGTCCCCTGTTGTCGGCCTCGTCCTCCTTGACCAGGTTTAGCTGCATGGCCTTCTCGCGGATCCTGTCAAAATCAAGGCCCCTTCCGTCGTCCGTCAGCTTTACATGGATATTGTCGCCGGAGTGTTTTATGGAAAGGCTTATCGTTCCAGTTTCGCTCTTGCCGTTGGCAAGGCGCTCGTCCGGCGGTTCCACGCCGTGCACCACGGAATTGCGGACAAGCTGCATCAGCACCTCCTTCATCGCGCGCTTGGGCCCCTTCTCGACCGCATCCGGATCCACGTCCGATGCGACGAACCGCACCTTCCTGTGAAGGTCCTCCGCCGCCTTCTCCGCGATTTTGCTTAGAAGCTCCGAGAGGAAACCCCTGTCCGACTTGCCGGAGGCCTTTTCGTTCCCGATTTTGAAGGCCTGGATCCTGTCCAGGATTTGCTTGAAGCTGTCCTTTTCCTTGGCCAGCCGCTCGATCTCTATGGCAAGGTGCAGCATGTCGTCAAACAGAACCCCGTCCCTCTGATCCCTAAGCCTGGATATCGCCGTTTCCAGTTCCTGCACCCTGGCGCCAAAGTTAAGAAGCCCAAGGTTTAGGGCGTTGGTTTTCATGGCGTGTATCGAGGCGTAAACCTTCTCCAGTATCTCGCCGCTGGACAGGCTTTCGTTGCTCATTATTTCGTCAATGCTGGCAAACTCCTGTTCCACGTCCTCGCGGAAGGACTCGAACGCCATGGGATCCAGGTGGAGAAGCTCGAAAAGGTTCCGCATCTCCCCGTGCCTTTTTTTCTCCTCCTTTTTGAGCTGTTCCTGCAGCTCTATCTTGGAGGTAATGTCGTAGATCGTGACCATGGTTATGCTTTCGCCGTTTCCCAGCTCGACCGAGATGGGCTCGCAGTGGAATATCTTCTTGACGCCGGCTGGATCCGTGTACTGTAGCTCGTTGAGGGGGTTTATCTCTAGGAGCGTTTCCGGATCGTGGGCGCGGTTGATGACCATGTCCAGGTAGCTTTTGATGAAGTCCATCTTGTCGGGGGCAATCGAGGCCGCCAGGATGTCGGTAAACCGTTTTCCCTTTAGGTCGGTCCCCGACAGGAGCTCCTCCAGGTACCGCGAATAGTTGTCCTGTATCGCGTAGTTCCTGTCCATAAAGAAAATGCCTATTTTCAGGCTGTCCTTCATGGCGGCGACGTCCTGGAACGCGTCCATCACCGTAAGGACGGGCTTGGTCAGGGACTTGGACATGAATATCGCCGCCGGGATAACCAGGGCTACCATGACGATGCCCAGGATCAGGGCGGTAACCTCCATGGTCCGCATCGTCGCCATGACCGTCCTTCTAGGGATTACGAGCGCGAGGCTCCAGGGGGTAACGGCGGTCCCAATCTGGATGGGAGTGATGAACATGTTCATCCACGCCTGGAAACCGGGGTGGAAGTGCCTGTAGGAAAGATCCTCGCCCCGCGCGACGGCTCTTCCAAGCCGCTCCATGTACGGCCCGCCCATGTCCCGCTCGGTGTCAAATATGCTCGTGCCAAGGTTTTGGGGATACAGGTGGTGGCCCACAACCGTGCCGTTGTTGCTGAACACCTTGGTTATGCCGTCGCCGAAGGGGAAAAAGCCCATGACCATTTCCTGCATACGCTCGGTGCTGAAGTCCACGCCGACCACCCCCACGACGCGCGGGCCGCTGTGTATGGTCGCCGTGATGGTGGCCACAAGAAGCCGTTCCCCGGCCACGTTGACAAAGGAGGGATCGCGGATGGCCCCCGGAACGCTCATCCTAGCCGCCGGATAGTGAAGCCCGGGCAGGCTGAACTCGTCCAGGATCCGCATCCTTACGTCCCCGGAGGCGCGGTACCAGTAGGGGACAAAGCGACCGGCGGCGTTGGCGCCCGCGGTCCCCACGCGCAGCGCGTCGTTGCCCTCCAGGGCGTCCAGTTCCCACATCGTCCAGACCCCCAGGATGTCCGGGTTGCCCGCCACGATGCCCGCAAGCGCCCGGTTTATGAAAGGACGCCGCGAGTCCGGCGCCATGCTTCCGTACTGCTCCAGCATACGCGCGGCCGTCTGCGCGACGTGCCATTTCTGCGACAGGAAGCCCCCGAACAGCTCGGCGTATTCCTTGGACGTCGCCATGGCCTCGGCGTAAAAGGATCCCAGGATATTGGCTCTCGCCTGCGTGAGCATTGTGATGCCTACCGATCCAAGGACTAGCAGGCTGATCCCGGCTATGGCAATGGCCAGCTTAAACCCAATTTTCATGATACTCCCCCAGGGTCCAAGTCAGAATTTCGAGAATTGTAGAAATTTCGGCTCGTAAGAAAAACCCGGCACTTAATTAACTAAGGCGCAATGAACAACATCGTCCCCGATATAAAATAATACCACATCGTGCCGGCATGTCAACATTTTTAGCTCAGGAAAACCGCGCAGGGGATTTTACGGCGCAAAATAACATTTCCTGGCCTTACGTTGACAAGATCATGGTTTTCGTTTACGGTAAGATTACCAAAATTTTCAGGAGGTTCTTGATGGTCGCTACTGGTTTGATCAATGACGTTGCCTACGGACAGTTATCGATGGGGAAGACAAAGACAGCCGTACTGGGACAGGTTCTGTTTCTTGCCCTTGCCCTAATCATTCCCATGGTATTCCACGCCAGGGGGATAGGTTTCCCCGCCATATTGGCCGTGCAACCGATGCACT
>Ga0209755_10002845_pt1 | contig 22710 bp, 11 predicted proteins | sample TergutCo191P1_FD_187301 | JGI IMG/M metagenome (GOLD analysis project Ga0209755, IMG submission 187301) | Cornitermes sp. P1 segment gut microbial communities from Petit-Saut dam, French Guiana - Co191P1 (SPAdes) (version 2) | ecosystem: Host-associated > Arthropoda: Insects > Digestive system... | reverse complement strand
GCCGCCGCCGCGATGGCGCCCGCGAGCGGCGCCGCCCGCAGGGCCCGCAGCGCTCCCTGCGCCTTTCCTGCCGTTTTTTTCATTTGCCTCCTCAATGCCTGCGCCGCCCGCCCCGCGCGGCCTTTCCCGCGGGGGCGCCGGCCGCGCGGCCTGCCGGGCGCTTTCCAGGGAATGCGGCGCTTTCGCCCGCCCGCCGGGAATGCGCCCCGGGGCCGCCCCGCGCCTGCCTAGCTTTCGCCAAAGTATATGCCTGCCCACTCCCAGCGCCCGTGGAACTGCGGGTCGGCGGGGAAGTGGATTCGCCTGAAGTACAGGTACCAGACCGAGATGGCCTGCGGCCAGCCCCATGTCCGAAGGAAGGCCTCGCTTTCGCCCGATCTTTCGTGGAACCTGTCCGCGTGGCGGATGCGGGCGCCGCGCAGGAAAAGCGCCATGTTGAAGGGCTGGCGGCTGATTATGTCGTCCTGCCCCCACGATCTGGTGAAGAAGCCGGCGCCGGCCTGCATGCCCCGCATCCCGTCGGCGTTGCCGGTGTTCAGCGCGTGGCGCACCGCGGCAGCAAGCTCCGGCAGGGTCTCGAAGGCCCAGTCCCTGGACGATCCGCTCAGGCTCACCTGTTGCCTGGCGTGGAGCTGCGCGTTTGGGAAGCCGGGCACCGGCGGGCCGCCGCTTGCCAGGTAGCCGGCGTAGGCCTGAATCGCGCCGTCCCAGTTGCCGATACGCTCGTAGGCCTGCGCCAGCCTGAACCACACGACGCCCCGGTCTATGTAGTCCGGGAAGCGCGCCAGCAGCTCGCGGTAGCGCCAGGCCTGCCGCTCGGGCGGGGCGTCCAGCTCGATGAGCCTGAGCAGGCTCGCCAGGTGTATGGACGAGCCGCCGACGTCGAGGTCGGGGTAGTTTTTCACGATGAGGTCGAAGTACATGGCCGCGATCCGCGGCGAGCCCTGCCTCTCGTGCGCGTAGGCTATCATGAGAAGGTGGTGGCTGTTGAACGGGTCGTCGGGGAACCTGACCGCGCGCCCGCCCAGAAAGCGGATCGCCCTGCCGTGCTCGCCCTCCCGCATCAGTATGCCGGCTATCTCCCGTATGGCCGCGAAGTTTTGCTCCGGCGAATTCCCCGGCGCGTCGAGCAGCTCGAAAAGCCCCTTCAGGCTGTCCCTGGCCTCGCGCGATCCAGCGATGAAATGCTCCGCGGCCCTGCCTGCCCGGTACTGCCCGTTCGGGGCCCCGGCCAGCGCCGCCGCCGAGACTGCCGCGGCTGCCGCCAGCGCCGCCATAAGCGCCGCCGCCGCCCAGCGCCTTGCTTTTGCCTTGCCCATTGATGGCCTCTCCTGTTCCCGCTATACTACACCATATGCCGCGCTTTGCAAACCGCCGCTCGGCCTCCGGGCTCATTTTGATTATCGGCCTTCTCCTCGCGTTTCTTGGCATTGCCTTCATGATCGGCTCGCATCCCGGCGCGTCGATGGCCGGGGTGCAGGCCTCGTTCCTGGCGCTGGCCGCCGGGGCCTTCTGCGCGATGGCGGCGCTCAGGGCCAGGCGGCGCTCGCTGCGGCTGTTTTTCGCGGCGCTTTTCCTGCAGGCCGGGCTTTTCCTGTTCCTAAGCGCCATAGGCGCCATGCCCCTCGCGTTCTCGCGGGTCTGGCCGATGCTCTCGGTCTTTTCGGGGGTGGCGCTCCTCCCCGCCGGCTGGCACCGCTACGGCGCCGTAAGGCCCAGCTACGTCGTCCTCGCCGCGGCCTTCATCGGCCTTGGCTCCGCGCTGATGGTTTTCTCGCTTGGCATGGTGGACTTCTCGTTCTCGCGCTTCATCCTCGACTGGTGGCCCCTCCTGGTGGCGCTGGCCGGCCTTGTCCTCACGCTCGCCGCCCTCAGCTCAAAGCTCGCCCGCGGCCGCGACGCAAGGCACGGCAGGGACGGCCCGGGCGGCGGCGGCTCCGGCGGCGGGGATCGCCCCGCGGGAGGCGCGGGGTAGGCGGCGGCGGGCCGCTGCCGGCGAGGCACGGCTCGGCGATGAAAGCGGCGGCGCCGGCTTTTCCGGCCAAATGCCGAAGCCGCCGGCAAGCCCCCATTCGCAGGGAATAATTTCCAGCTTGCAGCGCCGCTGCATGGCGTGGTATGATGGCGCTCATGATGCTTGACTAAAGCGGGTTAGGCCTCGCTGCCGCTTGCCGGCAATTCCATGCCGGCATCAAGCATAGCAAGGAGCGCGCCGTGAAATGGCTTCATATATCTGACCTGCACTGCAATCCCAAAACGGAAAATTTTGACACGAAGCAGATTCTGGGGAAATTGAAGCAATACATCACGGAAGAGCGGATATCGGTTGACAATGTTTTTTACACGGGCGATTTCCGCTTTGCGAAAACCCAAACAAAAAAGACCGAGACAGCGGATGCGAAAAACGCGGCAGACCAGCTAAGGGAAATCGCCGGGCTTGCAGGGGTTCGCGACCCGGGGCGCATTCACATCGTGCCGGGAAACCACGATTTGGATCGCGCGGAAGGCACGGAAGACGCCTATTTGCTTAAAGGCATTTATGACCTGTACAGCCGCAACAGCGGCGCGTTTCCTGACACAATCAATCACGGCGGGACAGAAATAAACGCGCTGGAGTACCTGTCCGGCAGATTCGCTTTCTTTGAGAATGTTGCGCGCGAATTGGGGAACCAAGTCTGGACGGGCGATGTCTTGCGCAAGCAGATACATTGCTCGCGCGCATATGCGGGCTACAATATTTTGTACCTTAACACGGCCATAGCCAGCAACGGCGGAGGCGAGCGCGGCTCTCTTGTCGTCGGCTACGAGCACATCCACAAAGCGCTTGAAGGGCTGAACACGCGGCTGCCGACGATAGCGCTGGGGCACCACGGGCTTGACTGTTTTGAGCGCAAAGAGGCGGGCAAAATCAAAGCGCTGTTTCGCGGCAGAAACATACGCATCTATCTTTGCGGCGACGCGCATGTTGGGGATGCCGACATGGCAGACGACGCGCTGCAGATTACGGCCGGCTGCTTGCGGCAAAACAACCGCGGCGAGCAGATTTTTTATGTTGGAACGATGGGCAATGACGGAGTACCGGCCGTTCAAGCCCATAGGTATCTTGACGGGGCGCATTCAGGATGGAGCGACAACAAGCCTTTGACAAAAGCTACAGCCGAACGGATTATGAAAATTTTCCCTCAAGCCGCCGGCGGCAGCGCAGGAAGGCCAATATTCGGAAGGGACAAGGAAATATACGAGATTGCGCAGTTGCTCAGGCCGCAGCAAGGAGAAGCGCTAGAGGTTTTCGGAATTGGCGGCATAGGAAAAACCACGGTATGCAAAAGAGTCCTCGAGATTCTCGAAAATGACGGCATCAATTGCGTAAGCGTCACTGCGCGGAACAGCGCCACGGCGGATGTACAGCGCGACATTCTGCTTGCGCTTGGCATCGACGCAATCGAAGATGAAATCAGCCCCGACAAGTACGCAGAGACTTTGCTGGAGAAAGCGAAGGAGTCCCGCAGGGTGCTGTACATCGACAATGCCGAAACGCCAATCGCGAACGACAAGGCCGCGTTTCGGGCTTGGTTTTACAGTTTCGCGCGGGAATCCGGCTGGAGGATTATGCATTCGACCCAATTATCGATAGGCGATGATATTAAACACCACCCTATGGAGCCGCTGCAAACGGGCGATGCGTATTCCATGTTTGAAGAGCATTGGGGCGAAATCCCTGCGGAAGCGGAAAAAGAAAGGCAGGCAGCGCAGCGCATTGTTACTGAACTTCTTTCCGGGCACCCGCTCGCCATCGAAATTGCGGCATCGCCGCGCCTGAAAAGAAAATACTCCAAGCCGAGCAGGCTGGAAAAGGAAATACGCGACGGCGATGAAAACCTGAAACGCGACGGCGACCCTGCCAAGCCCCACAATTCCATGAGCGCGACGCTGGGGACGCTGGGATTGATTATTGCCGAGATCGAAAAGAGCGCCGTGGCTGAACATGCCAAAACAGTTTGGTCGATTATAGCACAATACCCAGGAGAATTTTCGGACGACCTTTTCTCGCTCACATTTGCGGAGGATCCCGACTATAAAGAAGCACTGTACCTTTTGCGCGAGTTCAGCCTTGTCGCCAATGAGTACGCGATGCTGGAGCCGATAAAAAAAGAGGCTCCAAGCGATGCCGAAACAAAAAAATCCTCCCGCGCAAAACTGTTCGGCGCCCTTTCGGCTCTTTTTGGCAAAGGCGACGATCTCCATTCTGCCGACAGGCAAAAGTGGCATGAAATGTCGCTGTCGTCCTTGCAGCCCGCGCTTAAATTGCTGCGCGAAGCCGATCCTGACGATTTCGACATGCTAAAGCCCGTTGTTTTTTCGATGCTCAATTATTTTACTTTTTCCGCATACGCGTCAGCCGAGGCGCTTCGCAAGCTGGCGCGCTTGTACCGCGAGAAGCATGACAACCTCGGGCTTGCCAACGCGCTAAAATCGCTTGGCAACCTGGAGAATCGCCTCGGCGGCGTGGACGAGGCGCGCCGGCACTACGAGGAGGCGGAGCGCCTGTACCAGGACGAGCGCGACAACCTCGGGCTTGCCAACGCGCTAAAATCGCTTGGCGACCTGGAGAGGCGCCTCGGCGGCGTGGACGAGGCGCGCCGGCGCTACGAGGAGGCGGAGCGCCTGTACCGGGACGAGCACAACAACCTCGGGCTTGCCAACGTGCTTAGATCGCTTGGCGACCTGGAGAGGCGCCTCGGCGGCGTGGACGAGGCGCGCCGGCGCTACGAGGACGCGGCGCGGCTGTACCAGGACGAGCGCGACAACCTCGGGCTTGCCAACGCGCTAAAATCGCTTGGCGACCTGGAGAGGCGCCTCGGCGGCGTGGACGAGGCGCGCCGGCGCTACGAGGAGGCGGAGCACCTGTACCGGGACGAGCGCGACAACCTCGGGCTTGCCAACGCGCTAAAATCGCTTGGCGACCTGGAGAGGCGCCTCGGCGACGTGGACGAGGCGCGCCGGCGCTACGAGGAGGCGGAGCGCCTATACCGGGACGAGCGCGACAACCTCGGGCTTGCCAACGCGCTAAAATCGCTTGGCAACCTTGAAATGGGCATTGGCGGGGATTCGGTTCCCTTGGCAATCGACCATTATCGCCATGCACTCGAATTGTATGAGCGCGAGCGGGAACCGATGGGGCGCGCTTACTGCCTTGCGAAATTGTGCCTTGTGCATGCAAAGCAAGGCGACGCGGAAAGCGCGCTGGCATATTCAAAAGCCGCAGCAGACGCGCTGGAAGCCGCGCCTGAAAGCGTCGCGGCATATGTTCGGGAATGCATCGGCAAAGCAGAGGAGATTTTGGGCATCCGCCCCGGAAATTCCGGCGAGGCCGGCGAGCCCTAGCTTTTCAGGCGCATGCGCTCCCCCCTGCGGGCCCGGCCCTTGCCGGCGGCCTTCGCCGCGGCCCTTGCCGAAGGGGCGCGGATGGGGTATGATCTGCGAATGAGAGCATTTCGCCGTTTTCCCCACGGCGCGGCGGCGCCCATGGCCTTTGCCGCGGCGCTTGCGGTTGCCGCCGCGGCGCTTCTGCATGTTTCGTGCGGCAGGCAGGGGGCGGGCGGCGCGGCCTCGGCGCCGGAGGGGAGCGTTATCGTTTTGGGCAGTTTCGAGAGGGACGGGGGGCGACCGGCGACCGGCGGCGGCGCCCCGGAGGGCGGCGCTCCGAAGAGCGGCGCTCCGAAGAGCGGCGCGCCCGATGGCGCGGCTTTGGGGCTTGGCGAGGCGGGGTTTTCCGCGAGGCTTTGCGCCGCCGCGCGCAGCGCCGAGCTGCCGGATGCGCTGCGCGCAGGCCTTTTGGAGTCCGCGGCGCGAAGCCCGGCCTTTGAGCGCGAGCTGGCCGCCGTCCTGGCCGGCCCGCGCTGGCTGCGGGTCCTCGTTGACAAGGAGCGCGCGCTTCCCTCGGGCTACTCGCCCCCGGACCTGGTCGCGCTGAGCGCCGGCGGCCCATACCGCGCAAGCAGGCCAGGGCTCATGCTGCGCCGCGCCGCCGCGCAGTCGCTGGCGGAGATGGCGCTGGCCGCCCGCGCTGACGGCGTCACGCTGGTCGCCTCGTCGGCCTACCGCTCCTACGCGCACCAGGCGCAGGTGCACAGCAGGCTCGTGCGGCAGATGGGCCGCGCCGCCGCCGAGCGCGTCTCGGCAAGGCCCGGCCACAGCCAGCACCAGCTAGGGCTGGCGCTCGACTTCGGCTGCATAACCGACGCCTTCGCGCAGACCGCCGCGGGGCGCTGGATGGACGCAAACGCCGGCCGCTTCGGCTGGTCGCTCTCGTACCCCTATGGCTACGAGAGCGTCACCGGCTACGCCTGGGAAAGCTGGCACTTCCGCTACCTGGGCAGGGAGCTCGCCGATTTCAAGGAAAGCCACTTCGGCGGCATTCAGCAGTTTGCGCTGCGCTTTCTCCACGAGTGGGAGCTGGGCGCCGCGGGGCCCCCGTGACGCGCCTGAAAAACCCGGTTCTGCCAGGCTTCCACCCGGATCCGTCCATTTGCAGGGTCGGGGGCGATTTTTACCTGGCCGCCTCGTCGTTCGCCTACTTTCCCGGCGTCCCGATTTTCCACAGCAGGGACCTGGCGCACTGGCGGCAGATCGGCAGCGCCCTTGACAGGCCGTCGCAGCTTCCGCTCGAGGGCGCCGAGGTTTCGCGCGGCATTTTCGCGCCGACGATCCGCTGGCACGGCGGCGTCTTTTACATTGCCACGACGAACGTCTCGGCCGGCGGCAATTTCCTCGTCACCGCCTCCGATCCGGCGGGCCCCTGGTCGGAGCCGATCTGGATCGAGGGCGCCGACGGCATCGATCCATCGCTTTTTTTCGACGATGACGGCAGGTGCTACTACCACGGAACCTGCGAGCGCCGGGAAGGGGCGAGGTACTACGGCGACAACGAGATTTACCTCCAGGAGCTTGACCTCGCCTCCGGCAGGCTGATCGGGGAGCGCCACGCGATCTGGCACAGCGCGCTGAGGGGCGCGGTTTGGCCCGAGGGCCCGCACGTCTACAAAATCGGCGAGTGGCACTACCTGCTGATCTCCGAGGGCGGCACGGCGCACGAGCACGCGATCACCGTCGCGCGCAGCAAGTCGCTGACGGGGTACTACGAGGGGTTCAAGGGCAACCCCATACTGACCCACCGGCACCTGGGGCGGGACTTCCCGATCTCCAACGTCGGGCACGGCGACCTGGTCCAGACGCCGCGCGGCGAGTGGTGGATGGCGCTTCTGGCGTCAAGGCCCTACGGCGGGCGCCACAGAAACCTGGGCCGGGAGACGTTCATGGCGCCGGTGTCGTGGGAGGACGGCTGGCCGGTCGTGAGTCCCGGCATAGGGCAGGCCCGCCTGGACGAGCGCTTCCCGGACCTGGAGCCCGCGCCGATTGCGCCGCCCTCGCTTGGGGAAAGCGACGCCTTCGACTTCCGCGAGCTTTCCGCCTTCCCCGCGGGCATGATGTTCCTCCGAAATCCCGTCCCCGGCGACTACGAGCTGGCTGGGGGCCCTGAGGGCGGCCTTTTCATGCGGCTGGGCAATGAATCCCTGGCGGGGCTTGGCCCCGTGAGCTACTGCTGCGTCCGCCAGCGCCACATGAGCTTCGAGGCGCAGGCGCTTCTGCGCTTCCGCCCCGAGTCCGAGGGCGAGGGCGCCGGGCTGGCGATCTTCCAAAGCCACAAATGCCACTACCTGTTTCTGCTGGCGCTGAAGGGCGGCGCCCCGGCGCTGCGCGTCGCCAAATGCTCGGCCGGCGAGCAGTCCGTCCCCGCCGAGCGCGCCTGCGAGTCGCTCCTGGGCGCAGCCTTCGCGGGCGCCGTCCCTGCGGGCGGGCTTTTCCTGCGGATCTCTGCGAGGGGGCAGGAGCTTTCGTTTAGCTGCTCGCTTGACGGCGAGCGCTGGGCGGCCGTTCTGGAAGGCGCCGACGCGCGGATTCTGAGCCCCGACTTTGCCGGCGGCTTCGTCGGCGCTACGATCGGCATGCACGCCTTTTCCGGCGGCGCCGGGGCTTCCGGCCGCCGGGCGCTGTTCCCCGAGTTCTCCTACCGCGCCATTTAGGGAAGCGCCGGCCGGCGCCGAGGCCTGCCCGGGCGAAAAAAGCGCAAATGCCCTTTGCCTTGCCCCATCCTCGCCCGCGGCGGACGCGGCACAAAGCCCGCCGCGCCGCAGTCCAAAAAGCCGGCGGCGGATTGCAAAGACGCACGCCCCCGCGGCGTTGACACGGCGAAGGGCCCCGCGCTAAAGTGAGCGGGCGCGGTAAGCGCCGCGCGGACAGGAGCCGGACATGCGCCTAAACGACAGGGAGCTCGCCGACAGGGGGCAATGGGAAAAGGCGGGCATTGAGCTGCCCCGCTTCGACAGAAAGGCGATGATCGCCGCCACGGAAAGGGAGCCAAAGTGGGTTCACTTCGGCGCCGGGAACATCTTCCGCGCCTTCCCGGCGGCGCTGGCGCAGGAGCTGCTCGAGCGCGGGCTTGAGAGAACCGGCGTCGTCGTCGCGGAGGGCTGGGACGGGGAGATCGTCGACAGGTGCCTCGCGCCGGCGGACGGGCTCACCCTGCTCGTCACGCTCAGGGCCGACGGAACCGCCGGGAAAAAGGTGATCGCCTCGATAGCCTCGGCGCTGCGCATGGACCGCGAGCGGGACATGGCGGCGCTGCGGGAGGTTTTCGCAAGCCCCTCGCTGCAGATGGCCAGCTTCACCATCACCGAAAAGGGCTACGCCGTCAGGGGCCCGGGCGGGGCGCTTCTGCCCGGCGCCGAAAGGGACGTGCTCGCCGGCCCTGAGGACGCGCGGAGCTACCTCGGCCGCGTCGCCGCGCTCTGCCACGAGCGCTACGCGCGCTGCGCCGCCCCCATCGCCATGGTCAGCATGGACAACTGCTCGCGCAACGGCGACGTCCTCTTCGCCGCGCTCGAGGCCTTCGCGCTTGGCTGGGAGCAAAGCGGCAGGGCGAAGCCGGGCTTCCTCGAATACCTGCGCGACCCGGCAAGGGTCTCGTTCCCCTGGACGATGATCGACAAGATAACCCCCCGCCCGGACGAGGGCGTGCGCGCCATGCTCGAGGCCGCCGGGCTCGAGGGCATGGAGGGCGCCGTCACCGAAAAGGGCACATACGCCGCGCCCTTCGTCAACGCCGAGCAGGCGCAGTACCTCGTCGCCGAGGACGCGTTCCCAAACGGAAGGCCGCCGCTTGAAAAGGCCGGCGCGCTCTTCGCCGACAGGGAGACCGTCGAGAAATTCGAGCGGATGAAGGTCTGCACCTGCCTGAACCCGCTGCACACCGCGCTTGCGCTGTTCGGCTGCCTGCTGGGCTACGAGCGGATCAGCGAGGAAATGAAAAACCCGGACCTGGCGCTATTGGCCGAGGGCATAGGCTACCGCGAGGGGCTGCCCGCCGCCGCCGACCCCGGCGTCGTCAGCCCGCGCGAATTCCTGGACGCCGTGACTAAGGAGCGCCTGCCCAACCCGTTCATGCCGGACGCGCCGCAGCGCATAGCCATGGACACCTCGCAGAAGGTCGGCATACGCTTCGGCGGGACGATAAGGGCCTACATGGGCGGCGCCGATCGCGGGCTTTCCGTCGGGGATCTCGTCCTCATCCCCCTGACGATCGCCGCGTGGATGCGCTACCTCCTGGGCGTCGACGACCGGGGGGAGCCGTTCGAGCCCAGCCCCGACCCGATGCTCGGCGAGCTGCGCGGGCGCCTTTCCGGGATAGGGCTAGGGCAAAAGGGCCCCTTCGGCGGGGCGCTGGCGCCGATCCTGGGCGACGCGGGGATATTCGGCGTCGACCTCTACGAGGCCGGGCTAGGCGAAAGGATCGAGGGCTACTTCGCCGAAATGCTGGAGGGCCCCGGAGCCGTGGCCCGGGCGCTTGCCAAGCACGCGCGCCGATGACGATTTGGCTGGCGACGGGCAACGCCCACAAAAAGGCCGAGCTGGCCTTCATACTGTCCGCCCACGGCTGCAAGGCGCCCCTCATGGCCCCCGCGGACGCGGGGCTCGCGTTTTGCCCCGACGAGACCGAGGGTGACTTCCACGGAAACGCGCTTCTCAAGGCCCGCGCCCTGCGCGCCGCCCTGCTAGCCGAGCGCTCGGGCGGCGCCCCCCTTCTGGGCGAGGGCGACCCCGTGATCGCCGACGACTCCGGGCTCTGCGCCGACGCGCTCGGCGGCAGGCCCGGCGTCCGCTCGGCGCGCTACCGGGGGCCGCCCGGCGCGTGGGCCCTCGATCGCCCGCCAAGCGACGGCGAGCGCTGCGCCCTGCTGCTCGCGGAGATGGAGGGAATGGCGGAGCGCCGAGCGCGATTCGCCTGCGCCATGGCGCTGCTCCTTGGCCCGGACAGGTTTTTCCTCGCGCAGGAAACCCTGGAGGGCGAAATCGTCGAAAGCGCCGCGCTGGCAAGGGGCTCAGGCGGCTTCGGCTACGACCCGATCTTCCTTCTGCCCGGGCTTGGGCGAACCGCCGCCGAGCTTTCCGAGGCGGAGAAAAACGCGCTGAGCCACCGGGGAAAGGCCGGGGCGCGCGTCGCCGAGGCGCTGCGGGGGCTGGGCGCGTAGCCGAAAGCCGAATGGGGGACGAGCTAAACGGGCCGCAGCTTCAGGCCGTGACCAGCACAGAGGGGCCGCTTCTCATCATAGCCGGCGCCGGCTCCGGCAAGACCCGCGTCATCACGCACCGAATCGCGCGGATGCTCGAAAAGGGCGTGCCCCAAAGCGCCATCCTCGCGCTGACCTTCACCAACAAGGCCGCCAGGGAAATGGAGACGCGCGTCAGGGAGCTCACCGGCAGGAAGCTGCAAAGCCTGACCGTCAGCACCTTCCACGCATTCGGGCTCTCCGTGATCAAGGACAACGCCGAGGCGCTGGGCTACAGGAAAAACTTCTCGATCTACGACGAGACCGACCGCATGGCGCTGCTCAAGGAAAGCCTGCGCGAGTGCCGCATGGCGTCGAAAAAGGTCGACCTCTGGGCGCTGGGGCAGGCATTCTCCGGGCTGAAGACCGGGCTGCGCTCCTGGGGCGGCGCTGGAGCGGGCGGCGACGCCGGCGACGAAATGAGGCCCGTCTACGAGGCCTACGGGCAGGGGCTCAGGGTCTACAACGCCGTGGACTTCGACGACCTTCTGGTGCTGCCCCTGCGGCTGTTCGAGGAAAGCCCGGAAACCCTCGCCGCGTACCGCAGGCGCTTCCGCTACATCCTGGTCGACGAGTTCCAGGACACCAGCGCCATCCAGTACAGAATGCTGCGCCTGCTCGCCAAGGGGGGGGGGGGCGCCGAGGAAAGCGCCGGCTCAAGCGCCAACGTGTGCGTCGTCGGCGACGACGACCAGTCCATCTACTCGTGGCGCGGCGCCAGCTTCAAAAACATCGCCATGTTCGAGGAGGACTTCCCCGGCATGGCCGAGATCAAGCTCGAGCAGAACTACCGCTCGACCTCGACGATACTCGCGGCGGCGAACGGGCTCATTTCCCGCAATTCCGGGCGCAAGGAAAAAAGCCTGTGGTCCGGGCGCGGCGAGGGGCAGCCGATAGAGCTGCACTACCCCGAAAGCGAGATCGCCGAGGCGCGGCTCATAGCCGGCGAGATCAAGGCGCTCATGGCGAGCGAGACGCGGCGCTACCACGACTTCGGCGTGCTGACGCGCACGAACTCGCTGGGCAGGAACATCGAGGAGGCCTTCCTCGCGCAGGACATCCCGTACAAGGTCTCGGGCGGCACGAGCTTTTTCCAGCGCAAGGAAATCAAGGACGTCATCTCCTACATGCGCGTGATCGCCAACCCCGACGACGACCTCAGCCTCCTGCGCATAATCAACACGCCCGCGCGCGGCATAGGGCGCGCCGCCGTGTCGGCGCTGGGCGAGCTGGCGAAAAAAAACAAAACCTCGATTTGGGACGCCGTCGGCGCCATGAACCTCGCGCGCGGCGAGGGCCAGCAGCGCCTGTTCGAGGGCGCCGCGCAGACAGAGCTTGAGCTTTTCGCCGAGCTGGTCGAGTCGCTGAAGGCCGACATGTTCGAGAAGAAGGGCGCGGCCCGCGATCCCGGCGCCGAGGACGGCCCGGACGGCGCCGGCTTCCTGGACGATGCCGCCGGCTTCCTGGACGGCGCCGCCGGCTTCCTGGACGGCGCCGCCGGCCCGGGCGGCGCAGGCTCGGGCGGCGAGCGCGCGGATCATGGCGAGGGGCGCGAGGGCCACGGCGGTGAGCGCGAAGCCAACGGCAAGAGGCGCGGCGGCGGGAAGGCGGGCAAGGGCAAGGGCCGGGGCTGGTCGCTCTCGCAGAAGACGCGGGCGCTGGTCGAGCGGATCGACTACTGGAGCCACCTTGTCACCGAGCACGGGCAGGGCGAGAAGGAGGAGAAGAAGGCGCTGTGGAAGTTCCGCAACATCGAGCACTTCGTCAGGATGATCGAGAACTGGGAGCGCGACCCCGACAGCCGCGACACCGGGCTATACGCGTGGCTTAACAGGATAAGCCTCATCACCCGCGACGACGGCGAGGCGGACGCGCTGGGCAAGGTCAGCCTCATGACGATCCACTCCGCGAAGGGCCTTGAGTTCCCCGTGGTCTTCATAGCCGGCGCCGAGGAGGGGCTAATCCCCCACGAGCGCGGGATCGAGGAGGCCGAAACCCCCGAGGAGGCCGCCGGCAACCTCGAGGAGGAGCGCCGCCTCTTCTACGTGGCCATCACCCGCGCCCGGGAAAGGCTTTACATAACCTGCTGCCAAAAGCGCCGCCGCCTTCAGAGCTCGGAGGAGCGCTCCCCCTCCCCCTTCCTCGAGGAAATCCCCGCGAACCTGCTCCGCCACAACGAGCCCAAGCAGCTTTCCGCCGAGGAGGAGGAGGCGCTGGCCGGCGACATGCTCAGGCAGATAAAGGCGCGGCTGGGGCGGGCGTAGGCGATCCCCTTGGATGGCTGAGCGCAAGCTGCCTCTTATGCCGTTTGCTTGCCTTCGCGCTTGGCATCCGAGCGCTCCTTTATGGCAAGCCGCAGGCTGTCCCCCGCTTGCCGGAACGATGCCGCAACGCTTTCCCACGCGGAATCCAAGTCCTGGCGATCCGAATGCGAAATTGAGGCGGGGAAAAGCTGCCCCACCGAATCCACGCCCCTTTCGAAGTCGCCCATGCGCTTTGCAAGGTTATTCATGCCAAGAGCATCGCCTGTTTTGCCCGACAATTCAACCCCCTCTAGTCATACGGCAGCGCCCAAGCCGATCATGCTGACCGCTTCCCCAAACCCAGAGCTGGCCATTCGCAGCGCCAGCAACGGCGCGGCCAAACCCAAAGGCAAAGCCCTTGGGTTTGGCGGCTATGGCTGCAAAGCGCCGCCTATCACTCGAATGCTATCTCCCGATGACTGGCACTTTTGCGTACCGTCCAAAAAAACGCAATCCCAGGCGAAGGGCAGGCACTCCGCGCTCCCCGCCCGCCGGAGGCGAGCGGCGGAGCTGCGTCGCCAGCCCTTAGGGGCTGAGCCCAGAACTCAAGGGCGAACGACACGGAAGCCAAGAGTGCCGCACCGAGCGGCGGGATAGGCGTAGATGCGAAACGCCGACCGAGCGTACCCGGGCGCATGGTTCCAGCAGCCGCCGCGATTCACGCGGAAGTCGCTGGCAGCCGCCCCCGCGGGGTCCGTTTCAGGATGGCTCGGGTACGCTCCAAACCAGTCCCAGACCCACTCCTGCACGTTGCCGCTCATGTCGTGCAGGCCCAGCGCATTCGGGCGCAGCACTCCCACTTCATGCGTTCTGCCTCCGCTGTTTTCGCCAGTCCACGCCACCTCGCCAGCATTGTTGCTGCCGGAAAAAATATAATTTCCCCGGCAAACGATCCCGCCGCGCGCCGCGAACTCCCACTGCGCCGCAGTGGGCAGGCGGTAGCCTGTGGAGCCGGGGACTATTTCAACGGCATCCCATATCGCGCGGGCATCCCAATCATCCCACCAGTCTGGTATTTGCAAGTCAGGTGCCATCCAAAAATCGGGATAGGCGCTGGCCGGCAGGCCGGGTATAAAATACGCCGGCGTCAGACCCCTCATAATGCTCAGCCGGTTGCTAAACGCTATCGCATCGTACCAGCTTACCCGCTCCACGGGAAGGTTCCGCCAGTTTACGCCAGCCGCGATAATCGCCGAGTGTCCTCCATGAAACCAGCTTAGGTTCGTTCCCATCACGTCGTGCCACTCGCCCTGCGTTACCTGAAACCGGCTCATGTAGAAACCGCTTAACGTTACGCTACGGATGGGCGTTGCGTGTGAGCCGCTAGGGCAATAGCCCATCATGAAAGTCCCGCCATCGACGCGGACGAACCTGGGCCTGATCAAAGCGCCACCACTCACCTCTATGGTGCGGTTCTCGGTGGCTAGATCGCCCAGCCTGGAGAAAACTGTGCCGCTGAATATGCCATGCTGCGCTGTTCCTGCGTTGCTTAGCGATGCGCTGGCATTTGCGCCGGCATCTCTGGATGTGTTGGCGAGACCTGGCTCAGCATCACTGCCATAGATAACCCCGCCGCTCATGCGGAAGGCGCCGCCGCTGGAAACGCGCACGCCGCCGCCGAGTTGGCCTGCATTGCCGGAAATTGTTCCGCTAAGCATGTCGAACCTGCCGCCGGACTCAACGCGCACGCCGCCGCCGTGACCTGGAGCGGTAACGGCGGTTCCGGTATTTGTAGCGGAATTGCCCGATATTTCCCCGCCGTCCAGAATGAATACCCCGCCGCTGTTTACGCGCACCCCGCCGCCGCCGTTTGCAGCAGTGGCTGTGGCGTTTATGTTGCCTGTTATTCTTGACCCCGCGCTCATGATCAGGGTTCCGCCGGAATTCACCCGCACCAAGTGATTGCTGTTTTGCAGAGCAGCGGTGTCTCCGCTGCGCCCTACCAGCGCGATGCCTTCGCCCAGTGCCAACGAGACGCCGGAGCCTACGGTAAAGAGCGCGCCTTGGTTTGCGGCACCTGCTGCAGCGGGAAGCCCGATGTAGCGCATTCCGCCGCTGCCACGAAGCATGATGGTCAAGCTGGCTCTGCCGGCTGGCAGCGCCGCTTGAGCAGGGGCAATTTCCTCATCTACGCTTAGCTCGATGGTATAGCTGCCGCCACTCTGCGCAAAAGCCTGCAGCCATGCAAGCTGCGCGGCAAGGTTCCCCTCCCTTTCCGGTATTATCCCATCAGCCATTTCTATGGTGAAAGTGCTGGTGTATAAATTGCCTGACGAGGCAAAAGCGCCGATGCTGAACGCGCCATGCTGCGCTGCGCCTGCGTTGCTTAGCGATGCGCTGGCATTTGCGCCAGCGCCTCTGGATGTGTTGGCGCGCCCCGCGGGCGCATTGCTGCCATAGATAACCCCGCCGCTCATACGGAAGGAGCCGCCAGCGCTAACATGCACGCCGCCGCCGAACTGGCCTGTGTTGCCGTAAATTGCCCCGCTAAGCATGTCGAACCTGCCGCCGGATTCAACGCGCACGCCTCCGCCGTGACCTGGAGCGGTAACGGCGGTTCCGGTATTTGTAGCGGAATTGCCCGATATTTCCCCGCCGTCCAGAATGAATACCCCGCCGCTGTTTACGCGCACGCCGCCGCCGCCGTCGGCGGCTGTGGCTGTGGCGTTTATGTTGCCTGTTATTCTTGACCCCGCGCTCATGATCAGGGTTCCGCCGGAGTTTACCCGCGCCAAGTGATTGTTGTTTTGCATGGCGGCAGTTGTCCCGCTGCGCCCTGCCAGCGTAACATTTTCGTCCAATACCAGCGTAACGCCAGAACCTACCACAAAGAGGGTGCCTTGGCTGGCGGCTCCTGCTGCAGCGGGAAGCCCGATCTGGCGCATTCCGCCCCTGCCGCGAAGCGTGACTGTAAGGCCGGTTCTGTCAGCGGGCAGCGCCGTTTGGGCAGGCGCAATAGTTTCGCTGCCGCTTAGCTCAATGACATAGCTGCCGCCGCTCTGCGCAAAAGCCCGCAGCCACGCAAGCTGCTCGGCAAGGCTTCCATCCCTTGGCTGCTCCGGCGTTTGGAAACCGCCGCTCGGCCTAAGCAAAGCGCCGTCTTCCGCCTCTATGGTGAGGCTGGTGGCAAATAAAGCCCCTTGCGAGATGAAAGCGCCATTTGCGAACCAGCCATGCTGGGCTGGGGGAACAGCGTCAATCGCGCTGTGCAATGACGCGCCGCCGCTGCCGGCAGTGTTTCCCAGGAGCCCATCATCGCTGCCGAAAATAATCCCGTCGCTCATGCGGAATCTGGCGCCGGGCGCGCCGCCTGGAAACACGTTCACCCCGCCGCCTGCCCACCCAGCGGCATTGCCCGCGATTTCCCCGCCGCGCATGTCAAACACGCCACGCGGAACAGTAGCCGCGCCAGCGAAGGAGTTGACATTCACCCCGCCGCCAGAATCCGCAGCGGTGTTGCCAAAAATTCTGCCGCCATGCATGACAAATGTGCTGAGCACGGGAGTCGGGCTGCCAGCCACGGAGCCTTGACTGCCGGGATTGACATTCACTCCGCCGCCGCTTCTTGCAGTGTTGCCCGCAATTTCCCCGCCATGCATGATGAATATGCCAGCGGGTACGGCTGTTGCAGAGGGCAAAAGATTTACCCCGCCGCCCACGCTGTTGGCGGTATTGCCGAAAATTCTACCGCCGCGCATGACAAATGTCCCGTTCGTGGAAATATGCACGCCGCCGCCGTTGCCGCCGTCGCCAGCGCCGAGGGCTTCATTGCCGGATATTTCCCCATCGTACATGGCAAAGCTGGAATTCATGCCCATGATGGAAACCCCGCCGCCGCTGTTCGTGGACATGTTGCCGGAAATCCTTCCGCCGCGCATGGCAAACGCAGCATTGGCTCCTGAAACAGCCACCCCGCCGGCAGAGGCCGCCGTTCCCATTGTTGTATTGCCGGAAATTTCCCCGCCATTCATGCTAAAGGCTCCGTTCGCGGCAATATGCACGCCGGCGCCAACACTGCCACCGACAGCCGCTGTGTTATTGGAGATAGTTCCGCCATTCATGACAAACGCGCCGCCGGCGTTTACGCGCACGCCGCCGCCTAAATTAGCCGCAGCAGTGGAAGTATTGGTGTTGCCCCTGATTCTTGCCCCGTCGCTCATAATCAGGCTGCCCCTGCTTTCCACCCGCACCAGGGGACTTTGGCTGCTGGGCCTGCCTTCCAGGGCGATGCCTTCGCCCAGCGCCAGGGTAACGGGGGAGCCCGCAGGGCCGGAACCGCCTATGGCAAAAAGCGGGGAAGCAAGAGGAGCGGAAGAAAGCAGGCGCAGCCGCCGCTCCCCGCCTATGCCGACAATAATCAGGCTGCAATTGGGGCTAGCAGCCGTCCAGTTCAGGGTTTGCGGGCCGATTTCCATGTCTCTGTCTATCGCCAGCGCGAATGCGCCGGAACTGGAATTGACGAAGCTTATGGCCAGGGGGATGTTGTTTACGCCTGCCGCCGTCACGGGAGAGAATCCCCAGCTTGCCGTCAGCGTGACGTCATCAAATATGGGGGAGAAAAATTCAAACGGCTCTGCGCCGCCCGGAGCCAGCCACTCGTTGTAGAGCAATCGGAAAAGGCCCGGCTCCGTGATAATGCTGGCGGCTCCCGTCGCGACGTCGGGCCTTTCCACTCTCTCGCCGGGGAACACGTCCCGGGCAAAAGGCGCGTTGCCGTTGTTCGGGTCAAACGTCACGGTCACGCGGATGCGATCGCCGAAATGCATTGGCGGCAGCTCGTAATAGGCCACGCGAACGCTTGCCGCGGAGGCAGAGGGCCAGGCGAACGCTATATCGGCAGTGCCATTCGCCGCAAGCGCGGCAATTGCGCTTTGCGCCGCGGCTCGGTTTGCAAAGCCCGATGCGCGAATGGAATCCCCGGCCATGGCGATCAGCGCCGCGTCGAACAGCGCCTTCAGGTCGCCCGGGCTTTCGTAAGACCTGCCCGCGAAGGAGAGGCGGTTGAACCAGTAGGCGATGTCCGGCATGCCAAGCCCGGCGGCGCCCTCGATCCCCAAGGCGGCAAAATGCCCCGCCGCGGTTCCGGGGGCAAAGCCCCACCTTCCGGCATCTCCGTCCCATGCGCCCAGGACAAAGCGCTGCAGCGAGACGGGAAAGGCAAAGGCCGCCATTTCGCCGCAAAGCCTGCTCGTCAGGTTTTGGCTGATATGCAGGATCGCGCTTTGCGCCACTTCTTCGCCATGGGCGTCCATCGCGAAAAAAAGCACGCGATGCTGGCCCGCGGGCAGCATGATGGCGGACGACGCGCCAAGGGGGGAAGCGCCGCCGATCAGGCAATATGCCCGCGGAGGATCGAGCGGCGCGTTTGTCTGCCAGTCCCTCACTTCCATTCTGGCGGATACGGCGGGGCCGGGAAAAAAGCTGACATCCCACTCGAACACCCCGTAGCCGCCTTCTTCGGCAATGGGGAAAAGCTCGACGAAGACTGCCTGCGCGGCAGGCACGCTGGCAAAATGAATTTCGCTTTGCGCCACCGCGCGGCGAGGCCCCTCCCCCTCGGCTGGCAGCAGCGCCGTCGCTTTGACGTCCCAGTCCCCGGCGCTCAGGTAGACAGCGGCGCTGCCGCCGGAGAAGTCCCTGTAGGCGAAATAATCGGCGTTGCCTTGGGTTCGGGCAAAAAAGGCCAGCCTGAATTCGACGCTATCCGGCCATGACGGCAGAATCGTGCGCCCCATGGCCGGCTTTTTGATCTCAAGCAAAAGGGCGCCCGCCTGATGGGCGCCATCCGCCTGGGCGCCCGGCTCCAGCGGGCCGCGACAGCCGGGCAGCAGCAGGCAGCAGGCGGCAATCAGCGCGGCAAAAAAAACTGCAAAAAGGCTCGGCTTTTGGCCGGCGCCCGTTGGCGATCGCATGTCTCTCATCTCCCGTTCCTCCTTCGCCTACGGCGTTACCTCAAATGCGATGGTTCTGCTGTACGGCCTGCCGTTTATCGTCACTTCCGCCGTTACCCGGTGCGGCCCTATCCGATTTATTTGCGCGTGGGTCAGGGTAAGGGTTGCCCCGCCGCCTGAAACTGCGCCGGCAGGAGCCGGGCTTCCGCCTACAAACCACCTTATGCCGCCGCCGAAGCGCTGGGGCTCGTCGACGGAAATAACTATAGCCGCATCCTCGAACCGCAGCGCCAGGTAGCTGACGTCAGGGCCTATGATGTAGCCCGGCGCGCTGTCCTCGAAATGCGCGAGGGTGATTGCAAAAAATTCCCTTGATGGCACCGACACTGTCGCCTCGCCGGCTATCGCCGGATGGCCGCTCGCCGCGGCCCTGACTACCAGCGCGCCTGACGCGGCGGCGCCGACTGTCAAAAGGCCCTGCGCGCTTATCTCCGTGCCGCCGAGCGCTCCGCCAGGCGCGGCCGACACGCTCCACTCGACGCTTTGCGGCGCCCCCGCGGGCTCCACGGCCGCGCTGAGCTGCAGCGCCCCGCCGCGCAGCGCGCTTGCGCTTTCAGGCGCCACCCTGACGCTTTCCGGCGGGACGAGGACGGTCACCGTGGCGGCGCCGCTTATGCCGGCGCCGGGCGCCATTGCCGTGACTGTCAGGGCTGCGCCGTCAGCCGCTGCCTCGCCGCCGACTGTCAATGCGCCGCCCTGGCTTATCCAGACGCCGGCGATCTCCGGATAGACGCTCCACTCAACGGCCTGCGGAGATCCCTGCGGCAACACTGCCGCGAAAAACTGCTGCGGCTCGCCCCCGCGGATCATTGCCGCATAGCGCGGCTCCACCGCCACGCTTTCCGGCGGGACGGCGACGGTCACCGTCGCGGCGCCGCTTATGCCGGCGCCGGGCGCCATTGCCGTGACTGTCAGGACTGCGCCGTCAGCCGCTGCCTCGCCGCCGACTGTCAGCGCGCCGCCCTGGCTTATCCAGACGCCGGCGATTTCCGGATAGACGCTCCACTCAACGGCCTGCGACGCTCCGGCCGGCGCGACTGCCGCGCTGAACTGCCTCGGCTCGCCGCCGCGGATCATCGCCGCATAGCGCGGCTCCACCGCCACGCCTGTCGGCGGGACGAGGACGGTTACCGCGGCGGAGGCGGACAGCGCAGCGCCGGGCACTGCGGCAGTGACGGTCAGCGCCTGGCCGTCTGCCACGGTCGTTCCGCCGATCATCAAAAGGCCGCTTGCCGCGCTTATCGAGACGCCGGCGATCTGGGGGTAGACGCTCCATGCCAGCGCCTGCGGGGATCCTGCCGGCAGCACTGCCGCGGAAAACTGCTGAGGGTAGCCGCCGCGGATCATCGTCGGGGCGTGCGCGCTCATCTCGACGCTTTCCGGCTCCGGCGCCGCCGCGGCTGCGCTTACCGTCGCGTAGCCGGAGGCGCCTGCGACGCCGCGCTTGGCTACCGAGATCGACACGGTTCCCGGCCTTTCCACGGAGGCGATCGCCAGAGACCAGCTCGAGCCGCCGCCGGCCAAAGCGCCCGCCGTTACAGCGCCGGTTCCGTCGGCGATCGAGACATGCCCCGCCGCCAGCTCCGGAACGGGGGCGCTGAACTCGAGATCGATGGCGGAGGTGGCCAGGGCGCCGCGCGCGGAGGCGGCCCAGGTTATCGCGGAAATCGGGACCGCCCTCGACTGGCGCGCGATCCCCGGGCTGTCGATCGAGACAGACACTGTTCCGGGCCTTTCGATGCCGGCGACTTCCAGCAGCCAAAGCGCGCCGCAGCCAGAGTCGGCCAGGCCGCCCGCGGCTATCTCCCCGCCGGCGCCGGCTATTTCGATCTGGCCAGCGCGCAGCCACGGAACCGGCTCGAAAAACTCAAGCTTGATTGCGGACGTGAAAGGCCCTGAGCCGACGGGGGCGGCGAACCAGTTTATGTAGGCCTCAAAGCCGACGTAATGCCACGCGGCGTGCAGGGTTATGTCGCCTATCGCCCTGGGCGCGAACGGCTCTTCCAGGCAGAAGTCGAACTCGCCCTCGCCGCCGGGGCGCTCGCCCGGCGGGGCCGCGCTCCAGCCGACCAGGGAGTAGCCAAACCTGTCGGCGCCGGGAAGCATTATGCTGCCGCCCGCCTTCACCCTCGCGGCGGGGACGGGGGAGGCGCCATCGGGGACGGCGAAGCTTATGGCAATGCACCCAGGGCCCCACAGCGCGAAAAGCTCAACGACGTCCCCGTCCTGCGCGGAAAGGCTCAGAGCATCTGCGCCGTCGCCGATCTCCCACTCGCCGGCGCCGGGCTCCCTCGCCCATCCGTGGAAAAAAAGATGGCCGTGCGCGAATCCCAGCTCGCCCGCGCTTTTCAGGCTCTGCGCCTCGCCGAACGCGAAGGCTCGCACGTCCAGCGCCCTCTCGCCGATGCCGCCGTTTGGGTTGTAGGCAACGCCGTAGGCGTTCGGCCGCCAGATCGCGCAGAGCGCCACTGTCTGGCCGGCGGCGGTAACCAGCCTGTTAACGCAGCCGCGCGTCACTGCGCTGCCGCCTGCCTTCCAGCCGAGCAGCGTGTGGCCCTTGCGCTCGAAATTTCCGTCAAGATCCTCGGCGGCGCCTATCCTGTAGACGGCGGCGCGCATGTAGCCGCTGCCGTCGTTTGCGCTGTAGATCACCGTGTACGTCGCCCACTCCACGGCCCCGCCAAGCGCGTCGCAGCCCGCAAGCAGCGCGCCTGCCGCAAGAGCCGCGCTTGCGGCAAGCGCCTTTAGCGCCGAAGCATTTTTCCGCATCCGTTACCTCCTCCCTGCCCCAAACCTGTGAATGAACCCCACGGAGGCCTTGCCGTTGGCAGAGGCGAAGTCCGTGCGCAGCGTGTATGAAACGTCGAGCCTGTCCGCGATGATCATGCCGACCGAAAAGTCCGCCAAAAGCGCCGAATGCCGAACGGGCACGTGCTCGAAGCGGTACTCCGCGAACATGAAGCCCCCTCCGGCGCCGGCGTACACCCCCCCCCTCCGCAGGGGGAGGGGGGTTATGCAAAACGGCAGGAAAAGCGCGGCGTGCGCGAAGGGGTATATGGAAAAATAGCCGGCGCCGTCGATGCCGCTGACAAAGCCAATGTCGCAGCCGAGGCGCAGGAACAGGAAAGGCAGCGGCGCCGCGGTTCCCTGCGCGGTGCCTATCATCCAGGGATCCGCGAACGAGGTGCCGACGGCGGCGCCGGCGCTCCACAGCCTCGCCGAGTCGCCCAGCAGGCGCCGGCGGCGCCTTTCGCGCTCGAGCGCGGCGATTCTCCCATGGGCGCCGCCGGGATCGGCAATCAGCAGCGCAATCTGGGCCATCTGCTCGGCGCCCTCGCGAAGCGCCCTGTGGCCCCTGTCGGCGCCGGCCAGCGCTTCCCCGCCCTCCGCGCAAAGCACCCGCGCCGAGAACACGGTCACGCCGCCGAGGCTTCGCGCCTCCACGGAAAGCGCGAAGTCGGCGCCGGCTGCGCGGGCAGCCTCCGCGGCGGCGCCATGGGCCGCCTCGGCCCCGCCTTCCTCCTCCTCAAGCAGAATCCCCATGATGACCCCGATCAGCCGCTCCAGCGCCGCAGCCCTTTCGTCGGCCATGCGCGCCTCCCATGCGCCCAGCGCCGCCCGCATGGCCGAGGCCCTGGGCAGCACGGCGTATTCGCCCGAGTTCGCGATTTCTATGGCGAGTATCTGGGTGAGCGTCTCTATGTCATGCGCATGGGCGGGCGGGCCCGCCCCGCTATGGGGGGTTACCCCGCTATGGGGGGTTAGGGCGGAAGCTTCCGAATTCGGGCC